>Ga0257122_1001273_pt1 | contig 18323 bp, 14 predicted proteins | sample SI106_120metaG_FD_190146 | JGI IMG/M metagenome (GOLD analysis project Ga0257122, IMG submission 190146) | Marine microbial communities from Saanich Inlet, British Columbia, Canada - SI106_120 | ecosystem: Environmental > Aquatic > Marine > Inlet | place: Canada: British Columbia | collected... | reverse complement strand
TATCCTTACCATAGGATCCGGATTCTCTTCGAAAACAAGGTGAATAAGCAACATATTTTATAGGAAGATCAGCTTCTTCCAAAATTTCGTCCCGATGCATGTTGGTGACTGGAACTTCCGCCGTAGGAGCTAAATATAAATTATCCACTTCAGTATGATACATATCTTCTTCAAATTTTGGAAGTTGACCTGTGGTAAGCATGGATTCCTTAAGCATGAGGACGGGAGGAAATAACTCCGTAAATCCATATTTAGATGCATGGTGGTCAATCATCCCATTAATAAGGGCACGTTCTAATTTCGCCCCTTTACCAATATACAACGGAAAACCGCTTCCTGATAATTTTGCCCCTCGTTCAAAATCAAAAAGTTCAAGTGATTCACCCAATTCCATATGCGTTTGGGGTTTAAATGGCATATCAGGTTTGTCTCCCCAATATCTTATCTCAATATTCTCTTTTTCATTGTCCCCTCTGGGTGTACTAGAATGGGGAAGATTAGGCACACGATACATTAAAGTATTTAAAACAAAATCTACATCTTGAAGTTTTAATTCGATTTTCTTTAAATGATCTCCCAAATTTCTCATTTTTTGAATCGCATCATTGACATTTTCACCAGACTTTTTAGCTAGTCCGATGGATTCAGATGCAGAATTTCGCTCTGCGCGTAAATCATTTATTTGAGTTTGGTATTCTCTAGATTCTTCATCCAATTTTAATATTTCGTTCAAATTTACAGCATCGCTTTTTAATGCGAGCCGTTCATGGATGAAGGTTGGATCTTTACGTATCTCTTTTATGGATATCATTATTTTTTACCACAATAGTTAGGGTGAATTTATTTTTATCAGTTTGCATTACCAACTGAATAAGAAAAAAGAGTACAATGGGCAACTATCCGGGCAAAATTTATATTGGATTCATTTCCCATATAAAGTAATTTTATAGAATCACTTAAGGATTTCTATCGATAAAAACTGCGCCCAGTTTACCATAAAAAAGGCAACATAAAAAATACAACCATCGTCTTGGCGATAGCAGATCCTTATCGCATGTCGAAACCTCGACGAAAAATCACAAAAAATTATGAATAAAATTTTTCTTGTTTTGGGGGTTTGTGCATCCTTATTTGCTCAAACAACTGATGTTAACGCAATGAGAATGGCTCAATCTAAAATATCTAGTTTAAGCTATTCCAATCCCACTATTTCTAATGAAAACCAGCGGAAAATGATAATAAAGGTGGATCAGCCAATTAATCCAGATAAGTATTTGGTTGGCCCGGGCGACCAATTCCTTGTAAATATTATTTCAAGTGAAAATGTATCAAATTATACACTAACTGTTTCACCCACAGGAGAAATCCTTATCCCATCCGTAGGAAACGTCCAGGTAAATGGGCAAACACTTACAAGTTCAATCAAAAATATGATAAATGCTATTGAATCTCTTACGCATAATGCCAAAATATATATTGTTTTATCTGAGATTAGAGAGTTTAAGGTTAAAGTTATTGGCCATTTACAAAACCCTGGGTATTATATCGTCACGCCAGTTACTCGAGTATCTGACTTATATGAAGGAATTCTTCGTAAATTGCAATCTTGGTCACCTGGTGATCAAGATGCTGATAAAAAAGCTGATCAAATTCCTGTTCAAGAATCTGAAAAAATAATTTATCCGGAATTGTCTAGACGTAATATAGAAATCTCTCGAAATGGAGAAACTATTCTGGTAGATCTAGTAAAATTTGGATCGACTGGATCAGATAATAATAACCCATTTATTGAGCAAGGAGATGTAGTGAAGATGCTTCTGAGGGAACATTTTGTTGGAATTTTTGGTGGTATAAAAATCCCGGGAAATTATGAATTTAAAGAAGGTGAAACTTTATCTCAATTTGTAAACCTGGCTGGCGGTTTAAGGCCTGATGCAGACCCCAATAAAGTAGAAATTTCTCGGTTCATTTCATCTAAAGATAAATTTACTTTTTATACAACAATGTCACAGGCAGATACCATTTTAATTTCATCAGAAGATCATATTATGATACGCTATGATCAAGAATATAAACGTCAGAACATTGTTTACGTCACTGGAGAAATTAAATATCCTGGTGTATATGCAATTGAGCCAGGAAAAACAACTATTGGTGAAGCACTTGAAAAAGGAGGCGGATTCACTTCAAGAGCGGATCAATCAAAAATTATTATTAATAATAAATCTATTGCCAATATTCCAGATCGCGAATATATTAGGATTTTATTGATCCCCGATGGAAATAGGTCGCCTGAAGAGAAAGCTTATATAAAAGCTAGAATGCTTACGCAAAAAGGCACAATAGAATCATCTTCTTTAGAACAAGCAGAATCGCTCATGGAACATCCTCTAGTGAATCAGGATCAAATTGTCATCCTAGCGAATTTCAACTACATAGAAATTTTGGGAGGCGTTCTTAAACCGGGACGCTATCCATATGTCACAGATATAACCTTTGATAAATATATTAGTCTCGCAGGCGGAATAACTAATACAGCAACACGGAAAAAATTTATTATTAAAGCTGGAACAGGTCAACGATTACCTATTAAAAAAAATGCCCAGATTGAAAATGGGGATACCATTTTTATACCAGAAAAAATGGAATATAATAAATATGTCATCATAAAAGATGTTTTGTCATCTATGGGACAAGTTGCAGCTTTAATTGTCGTTATTCAAAATACCATTGGAATTTGATATGGAATTATCACAACACGAACAAAAAATTCTTGATATTGTCAATAATCATCCCGAAATCCTCAATAATCCTATAAAGAGAACACAAATTGCGGAACTTTACGGTCTTTCTGAAAAAACCTTTAGAAATAGAATTGCAGAATTAAAAAAACGAGGGGTTTTAACGAATGATCATGAATCTAATGATCTAGAACATAAAGCAATAATTACGAATGATAATGAAGTTGACCTTTTAGCGATGTGGAAATTAATCAAATCGCAAAAATGGTTTATAACAAAAATGTCAATCTTTTTCACTATATTGGGGATTATCTATTCATTGATGGCAACTGTTTACTATGAATCTTCAATCTCAATATATCCGGCTGGTGAACTCTCCCAAACAAATGGAGGGCTGGGAGATTTTAATGGGTTGGCGAAATCATTTGGAATTGGGGGGTTTAACTCAACGCCAACCTATAATATACCTGATATTGTTAAAAGCAGAACATTAAGAAAAGACATCATCTTAAAAATGTGGAGAACAGAAAAATTTCCCCAGGGTGCGAATCTCATTACATTTTGGGAATTAGATAAACCCAAATTATTCTCATTTAATAAATGGATAATGAATTTATTTCCCCCCAAGAAATTCATTTCGAAAGCTGAAGAATTGCGTATGTATGAAGCTAATCTAACATTAGCTAAATTAATTTCGATTAAGGAAGAATTATCGGGACTTATAAGAATATCAGTCCTGACGCAGGACCCAAATCTTGCATCAGACATAGCGGATTATATTGCTAGATACGTGAAAAAATTTATTTCTTATGAAAAGAAAATGGAAGCTACTAGAAATCGAAAGTTTATTGAAAACCAAAAATTGAAAGCAAAAAGTGAACTGGAAATATCAGAAGAATTATTAACTGATTTTAGAAATATTCACCCCACAAATTTAGACACACCTAGACTAAAAATGATTCGCAGTCGTTTAGGCAGTACCATCGAAGAAAATCGTGCAGTTTATATAACGCTTCGTCAACAATTCGAAATTGCGAAAATAGATGAAGTAAAAGAAAATTTACTCATCAATATTCTAGATAATGCCGAACCGGCGGTTTTAAAAGCAAAACCAAAACGGAAAGTAATTGTATTCCTCAGTATCATTCTTGGCGGAATAATGGGAATTGCAACAATTCTGGTTCGTCATTCAGGAAATTCCCAAAAGAGAATTTAAAAGCATATCATAGCAAAGTGATTGCAATCAAAAATTGAGAGGTTTGTAAAATGAAAAAAGTATATATAGGAATGTCTGCCGATTTAATTCATCAAGGACATTTGAACATTATCGCTGAAGGCAGGAAATTGGGCAAGGTGATTATTGGTTTGCTTACAGATGAAGCGATTGCCAGTTATAAACGATTACCCCTTATTGCTTTTAATGAGCGAAAACTGATTGTGGAGAATCTTAAAGGAGTGGAGAAGGTTGTTCCTCAAACATCATTGGATTATGTTCCAAATTTAAAAGCAATAAAACCGGATTATGTTGTCCATGGCGATGATTGGAAGACGGGTATCCAAAAAGAAACACGCCAAGGTGTTATTGATACATTAGCTGAATGGGGTGGTGAGCTTGTAGAGCCTAATTACACGGAAGGCATTTCTTCCACAGATCTTATCTCTGCCGTAAAGGAGCAAGGAATCACACCAGGGAATAGAATGAGGACCCTTCGACGGTTGATTAATATAAAACCCATCGTTCGTATTTTGGAAGCACATAATGGATTAACGGGTTTGATTGTAGAAAAAACCAGTATAAATAAAGATGGTAAGAATATTGAATTTGATGGTATTTGGGAAAGTAGTCTCACAGATTCAACAGCTAAAGGAAAGCCCGACACAGAACTTGTTGATTTCTCTTCCCGTTTTTCTACAATTGAAGAAATATTAGAAGTCACAACAAAGCCCATCATTGTTGATGGTGATACCGGCGGGAGAATTGATCATTTTAAATTCAGGGTTAAAACGCTAGAAAGGTTGGGTGTTTCAGCTATTATCATCGAAGATAAAATTGGAGATAAACGAAATTCGCTTTTTGGCACGACCGTCCCTCAACAACAAGATTCAATTGAGCATTTTTCTCAAAAGATTCATGAAGGAAAGCGGTCTCAGGTTACAGACGACTTTATGATTATTGCTCGCGTGGAAAGTTTGATATTGCAAAAAGGAATGGATGATGCCCTAAAAAGAGCTGAAGCATATATTGCCGCCGGAGCAGATGGAATTATGATTCATAGCAAGGAAAAAGATGGGAAGGAAATCATCGAATTCTGTGGGAATTTCCAAAAATTTGAAACGAAAGTTCCTCTAATTGTAGTCCCATCAACGTATTCCCATATGACCGAATCTGAATTACAGGATTTAGGTATTAGTGTTATAATCTATGCCAATCATTTATTACGATCGGCATACCCATCAATGATAAATACAGCGCGATCTATTCTGGAAAATTCTCGTTCTCAAGAAGCGTCAGATGAATATTGTATGTCCATTAAAGATATTATTACCTTGATTCCCGAGGTTAATTGATGGCAATTAAACCCCTTGATTTTTATAATGAGTTATCCGCTCACGGTATTAATTTTTTTACGGGCGTTCCAGACTCTCTATTGAAAGAATTTTGTTTATGTATTGATGATAGCATTGTTGGGAACAAACATATCATTGCAGCCAATGAGGGGAATGCTGTCGCTTTGGCAGCAGGATATTATCTGGCACAGAAATCTATCCCATTAGTTTATATGCAGAATTCCGGTTTGGGTAATGCAATCAATCCTCTTTTATCACTTTGTGATCCAGAAGTATATGCTATCCCCATGGTGGTTGTAATCGGGTGGCGCGGTGAACCTGGAGTAAAAGATGAACCACAGCATATTAAGCAGGGTAAAGTCCAATTAGAATTATTAGAAGCTATGGATATGCCTTACGAAATAATTTCCCAAGATGATAAGCAATATGCCGTGCAAATATCAAATGCAGTAAAAATTGCAAAAACCGAAAATAGGCCAGTCGTTCTTCTGATTAAAAAAGGAACATTCAAAAAATACCCAACTGAAATTGAAAAATCCCCTATTCAGTTTATGAAACGGGAAGACGCATTGGAAACCATATTGGGCAACCTTGATGACAATGCTATAGTCGTTTCTACTACAGGAAAAACATCAAGAGAAATTTTTGAGATTCGTGAGAAGAATGGTCAATCACATGAACAGGACTTTCTAACTGTGGGGTCCATGGGTCATTGTTCTGCTATTGCATTGGGTATTGCTTTGGCTAAACCGAAACGGGAAGTGGTTTGTATTGATGGTGATGGAGCCATGTTAATGCATCTAGGGAGCCTGACTTCTATCGCAAGTTTAAAACCCAAAAACTTTCGTCATATTTTAATGAATAACGAAGTGCATGAGTCTGTAGGTGGGCAGAAAACAGCAGCAAAAGAATTAGATATGACAGCTATCGTTAATTCGCTGGGATCCAGTAAAATATTCAAAGCAGAAACAGCGAGTGATTTAGATCTAAAATTTATTGATTTTATATCCTGTCCCGGCCCGTCATTCCTGGAAGTAAAAATACGACCTGGTTCAAGAGAAGATTTAGGCCGACCAACAATCAACCCTGTTGATAATAAAGAAAATTTTATGAAATTTCTGGAAAAATAAAATTCAGATTTTGTCATGTCAAACTATTACAATCCCGTAAAAATTATAAAAACCGAAAATTGGTTTCTTGAATTAAACAAAAGTATTAAGAATTTGAGAATTTCTGCACCAATAATTGTAACAACTCCTGGGAATAGAAAACGATTAAGCCTTGATTCAAAATTTGATTCAGATTCTATTTTTAGTGATGTTGGTAGTAATCCAAATTTTGAAGAGTGTACAAATGCACTAAAATTTTGTCAAAAAAACATATTTGATGGTGTTGTTGCCATTGGTGGTGGTTCTGCTATGGATTTAGCAAAAGTCGTTATGGCACACCTTTGTTTGGAAAAAACGGATATTTTTGAATTAATTGAGTATAAAGACAAATATTCCCATACGGTCCCTTCTATTTTCCTACCGACAACTCATGGGACAGCGAGTGAAGTAACCATGTGGGGAACAGTATGGAATATGAAGGAAGAAAAGAAGTATTCAATTTCTCATCCTGATCTTTATCCAACTGTTGCAATATTGGATGGAAATTTAACATTATCCCTTCCCATGGATATTTCTATTACAACTACGATGGATGCATTAAGCCACAGTTTTGAATCTATTTGGAATAAAAAAGCGAACGATACTTCAACTGATTTTGCCATATCAGCTATTTGTTCGATTCTAAAAAATAGTTCAGCATTAAAAGAAAGACCTGCTGATTTAGACATTCGAAATAATTTGTTAAGAGCATCTTCTGTCGCCGGATTAGCATTTTCTAATACAACAACTGCAGCGGCCCATTCCATGAGTTACCCGCTGACGATACATTATGGGATTCCCCATGGTGTTGCGTCTTCTATCAGTCTATTACCCTTATTGGATATTAATGGGAAATCGATCAAGAAGTCCTTAGATATAATCTGTAAAAATAATGAATTGACTTATAATGAATTAAAACAAACTATAAAAGAAATCCCTCAAGGAGTTGTTCCATATACATTGGACAAATGGGGGATTACTGAAGATCAACTGCCAAAATTAGCAGAAGAATCTTTTACAAAAGGTCGAATGGATAACAATATAGTGGATTTATTAACGGATGATGTATTAGATATTTTAAATGAAATCTATAAATAATCTATTGAATTTTCAAAAAGTTGCTTCTTTTTGTTCTCAAAAAATCCCCATTCTGTATTGTATTATTATAAGTTTTCCAATTAGGGTTTTGCGGGTGTTTTATCCAGTTAATAAAAATGTCTGGGTATTTGGATCCGGAAATGGCCAAACATTTTCGGATAACTCTAAATATTTCTTCCTTTACTTACTAAAGAATAAAACGAATGAAAAACCCATTTGGATTACTCATAACAAACAAGTTATCCAAGAAATAAAAGATTTGGGTGGGACAGCTTATCACAATCTTTCATTTTTGGGCATTCATTATATCCTATTGGCAAATTATCTGATTTGGTCAACCCGTAGGTCCGATGTTTTATTTTTTAATAATAACCGAACAATTATCAATCTTTGGCATGGAACTTTTTCAAAAAAAATTGTTTACGATTATTCCGGAAAATCAGTTAAAGATACCTTTATTATTAGCAAGTTGTGGTCTAAGATGGTGGTCGGTTTTAATCATAAGGACGTAGATATTATTTCGACAACTTCAGATTTTTTTATGCCCATTATGAAATCGGCATTTAATAATAATCAGACATTCATTGCAGGTCAACCTAGGAATGATTTATTTTTTCAAAATAATAACTCAAATATTAAAAAGGAATTGGGATTACAGAATCATTACATTATAACTTATATGCCCACCCATCGTAAATATGGCAGAGGGGACCAGAATCCGGTAATTTTTACAAAAAATAAAGAAGCAGAAAAATATTTTAATGACAAGAATATAAAAGTCTTAATCAAATTACATCCGAATATGTCATCTAAGATGGTGGTAAATAACTCGTCTATTCTTAACGTCACAGATTTAGCGATTGACACACAGGAATTACTTAATATTTCCGATCTGTTGATTACCGACTATTCCAGTTGCGTCGTTGATTATTTACTGTTAGACAGACCTATCATTTTCTATCTTTATGATGATTATGAAAAAGTCGAAGAAAATGATTTGTATTTTAAATTAGAGGATCACGCACCAGGTGGTATTACAAATAATGAATCACAATTATTAATAGAAATTGATAAAGCATTTTCTAATGAGGATTACTTTCTGGGTAAAAGGCAGGAAATGTCAAAATTATTTAATAAATATAACGATGGCCTAAGTAGTGAAAGAATGTACAGTCTTATAAAAAATTTAAACAACTTGAATAATCAAGACAATAATTAATATTTAGGGAATAAACCTTTTGGATACAGATATCTTAATTCTAATAATACAAAAAAAGGGGCATGAGAGTGAATATTTATCATATATCACTAGAAAATTTTCCTTTTGGATTGCCCGTCTTTGGATTCGTTTAGATATCCACTCCAAAACAATAACGGGCATTAGCTTATCCTTTGCAATTGTCTGGGCAAAATTTTAATTGAAAAAAATGAAAGGAAAGTTTAATATTTCTCTAAAATCTCAATTCATCAAGTGTGAAAATAAGTTAGAAGACAGTATTTTTATAACAGGTATTCATCGTTCAGGCACATCCTGGATTGCAAAAATATTAGAATCGGGAACATCATATTTAATCAAAGATGAAGAGATTTTTAATCCGGAAACTCCGCTTCAAAAAACTCCAATAACGCGCTACTATCAGCATGTAGGGAAATATAACGAAAATAATTATTCTAATTTTATAGATAGTATACTTAAGCATCAATATTCCTTTCTAGACGCTTCGTATAAAATCAGAAATGTTAGAAATTTATTACATATTATTAAAAAAAAAACCACTTCAACCTATCGGAATCTATTTAAACAAGATAGTAAAATGTTGATTGTTGAACCGATTGGGTTACTTGCTACTGAATGGTTTGCTAATAAATATAATTGCCAAGTTTTAATTGTAGTCCGGCATCCGGCTGCAATAATTAGTAGTATGAAAAGATTAAATTGGAAATTTGATTTTGATTGGATATCCACTCAGCCAATGTATTTAAACAAATATATGGATTCTTTACGAGATGAATTATTAAATCCACCTTTGCATGATGATATTATCGGTCAAGGGATTTTAGTATGGAAAATTTTACATAATTTTGTTGCAAAAATGGAAGAGAGACATGCCAATTGGATTATTGTTAAATATGAAGATCTCGCTGGCGATCCGATGCAAGGTTTTAAAGAGTTATATGGAAGATTAAACCTTTGTTTTACAAATAAGGTAGAACAATCAATTAATTATTATTGTTTTAATAATAATCCATCTGAACTTCCACTTGGGCAACGTGAGAATAATAAAAGAAATAGTTTTGATGCCATGATGAACTGGAAAAAGCGTCTTGATCCAAATGAAGTTAAGAGGATTTATGATTCTATCAATTCATTTTCATCAAGGTGGTATACTGAAAAGGATTGGTAGTAACAAATTTGCCGATTCAAATATAAACATTATGATCAGTTTAATTAAACCTTTCATAAAAGACTCCTTAGTCTATGGAATTGGGGAATTCATCAACCGTAGCACCCAACTACTGATACTCCCTTTAATCCTCATTTATCTCACCCCAAGTGAGTTTGGAAAACTAGATTATTTTTTTGCATCGAGAAACATATTATCTGTTTTATTCGGCTGGGGAGTTGCAACCGCTTTAATGAAATATGGAATGGATTTAAAAAAGTATAAATTTGGAGAGGTGGCTTTAAATGCTGTTTTGGTTGTTTTCCTTTTAGATATCGGTGCATCCATTCTCATACTTCTTTCTATCGATATAATGAACTCACTCCTTTTAGATGGAGATTATTTCAACGAATATATCATTATAATCATTACATCAAGTTTTGTTGCCCTGCGGACTATTCCACTTAGCATTTTTAGATTGAAATCTAAACCTCTACCCTTTATCACTGTGAATGCTATTAATATGGTGCTCTATTTTTCGATAGCATTTATTTTGTTAAAATTTTACAAACTGACTTATTTCTCTTTTCTTTGGGCTAATCTTCTGAGCAGTTTGATTTCAATGATGATCGCATTTGGATTTTCAAATAGGTATTTTTCTTTTCAATTCAACAAAGGCTTAATCGGGCAATTAATCAAGTTTGGTTTATCCATTTTATCCACTTCATTTACTTTTATCATTATCAGTAATTCAAATAGAATTTTTCTTAAACTGAATACTGGATTTGAAGAAATTGGAATTTTAGGGATGGCTACTCGAATATCCACGATCGTAGGTGCTTTTATCATTTCGCCTTTTAACTTGGCGTGGCTCCCTTATGTATTGAAGAATCAAAATAAAGATTATTTCCAGGATGTTGTCAGTTATCTATTTCGCCTTTTATCTTTTTTAGGGATATTTTTAAGTCTGATACTTATTTATACCGGTCCTTTTATATTTTTATATTTTAACAAATTAGAGTATTTAGACTCTTTTAATTTTGTCCCTCTATTTTGTTTATCATTCTTGTTCCTAGGGTACTATTTTATGTTTTCTGCCGGAATATTCGTGTCTGGGAATTATAAAAAATATTACACAATTTCTTTTTGGGTTATTATTTTTAACTTTGGACTCTATTTTATATTAATGTCTTATTTATCTCTTTATGTTGTCTCTTTCATCACATTAGCATCTCATATCTTAATGAGTTATATGGCTTATTCCTTTGGGAATCCTTATATAAAAATTAAAGTTTTACACAAAAAACTAGGACATCTAGTTTTATCAACAATGCTCATTTTACTCCCCTATTTTGGATTCATTAAAAACTCATATACAATCACCATAGAATTGCTGATTGTCAGTATTTTATTTATAAGTAGCATTTTTTATCTGTGGAAGATTGATTTTTTTAAAATAAAACTAAGCTCATGAAAGTTAATATAGATAATTATTTGAAATATTCTTCATTTTTCATGTTTTCTTTATTGACATTTCACGTCACTATTATTTTTATTATAGCCTTTGTTTACGGATATAATATTAATGATCCCGGATTTATATTGATTAAAATGTGGAAAGAAATCTTAGCCATCAGTGGTATTTTCATTTGTATCCCTTTATTTATCAAATCCAATCTGAAATTAAAAGGAATTTATAATTTAGATGTGTCCATTTTTCTCATATGTGGACTTGGACTCATGTACGTTATTGCAAGTCATAATCATATTCAAGCCATTTGGAGTTATCGTTCACTTTTTGGCATTTTCCTATTTTATTTTTTTGGTCGATTACAAAATTTTTCTATACAAGATTTCAAAAATATCCTGCTGTTGTTATTCTCGCTTGCTGTTTTAGCTGCGATTATTGGTATTTGTCAAGTAGAGTTCTTTGAAGATGAATTTTTTCTTTACTTATATGGAATCCGGTCGGAAGCTGGCAGCGTAACTAATTATTATGAAAAGGTTCGAGCACAAGGTACTTTTGTAACGCCCCACGAATTAGGTTTATATTTAATCACCATCATATTTGCTACTCCTTTTATATTCTCTTTTTTTAAGAAAAAATCAACTAACATGATTGCTTTACTTGGGATCCTTATTATTTTGATAGGTCTAGCTTACACAATGTCCAGAACTACCTTTGTGATATTTGGAATTGGACTTTTAGTTCTTTCGGTGTTATCAAAAAGAAATTTAAAATTAATTGCTATGGTATTATTAATTATAATTCCAACATTCATCTTTTTAGGCGCGGTCGATAATTTCTCTAGTGCTTATGAGGGTACTGATTCTTCAACATCAATTCATTTAAGAATGATACAGGAGGCAACCACGAGCATACTGGAGACGCCGCAAGGAATTGGATTAGGGAAAATTGGTGTTGTCGTACGTCGTTTTGATCCAAATGCCATGCAATATGAAGGAGAGTTTTTTAACCTTTCAGTCCAAATAGGAATTTTAGGCGCTTTTCTTTATCTATTTCTTAATCTCTTAATCATGATCACATGTTTTAGCATCTCCTTTACAAAGACTTATGCAATACAATTCAGGTATTTATCGATTTTTATTTGTTTAGTTTGCTTGGGAATGACACTGCGTGACTTAATTTTACCTCGGGACACATTTAACTATTCTTTTGGGTGGTTCATTATTGGTGCTTTTTATTCAGCAAAACATAGATTTATCAATTTACCAAATATTAAACCCTCATGAAGTTTTCAATTATTACGCCCAGTTTTAACATGTTACCCTATTTAAAATTATGTCGTAACTCAATTATGGACCAAGACCACTCAAATTATGAGCATATAATTATTGATGGTAATTCAAACGATGGTACGAAAAAATGGCTTAATGATAAAAATTTAAACTACACGAGTGAGCAAGATTCGGGGATGTACGATGCAATTAATAAAGGATTAGCTTCAGCAACTGGTGATATAATCTCCTACCTAAATTGTGATGAACAATATTTACCAAAAACATTGAACACAGTTGAAAACTTTTTTAACAATAATCCTAATGTGGATATTATTTTTGGACATGCATTAATTACCAATCCCGATGGTTCCCTGATCTGTTTTAGAAAAGCGTTTCAACCCCGTAAACATTATATCATGGCTTCACATCTTTATGTTCTATCATGTACGATGTTTTTCAGAAGATCTATATTAGATCAGGGGTTTTTATTTAACACCGATTATAAGAGTATTGGTGACATGCATTTTGTACTCCAACTTCTAAAAAATGGATTTAATGTAAAATATATTGACCAATATCTTTCTATTTTTACTTGGACAGGCAATAATCTTAGTGCTGACCAAAATTCGAAGAATGAATTACGCAAATTAAATGATACTTTTCCTAGATATGTAACATTATTTAATCAGCCAATTAATATGCTTAGACTAATTGAAAAATTACTAAGTGGTGCTTATTTCACACCAAAACCTTTAGAATATAAATTATATGTACAAGATAGGTCCAGCGATAGAATCCTTTTTTCTTATCAGAATATTGATTTTAGATGGCCGAAATAATCGGGAAGCAAACCTATGAATATATTACATACATTAACGGCATATCCTCCATCAATGGGGGGCGCACAATTACACCATCACGAATTAATCAAAACCCTTATAAAACATCATAATGTTCAAATCTTAACCTATTGGGATCAAAACCGAACTGATTGGCTTTTGGGTACAACCATAAATACAAATAATAATTCAACTTGTTATGAATTCGAAGGCGTGAACGTAAATAAAATTGGATTCTTATGGGATGAAAAAATCAAAATGTTACCCTACCTGCTAAGCTATTATGGTTTTATGAATTGGTCAATAAAGGGGCTTTCAAGATTATTGCTGAGAAAATTTAGTGAAATGCAGGACGGGATCGATTTAGTTCATAACGTAAGAATAGGAAGAGAACCATTGAGTTTTGCCAGTTACGAATTTGCAAAAAAGAAAGATATACCATTTGTATTAACCCCTCTCCATCATCCAAAATGGGAAGGTTGGCCATACAATGAGTATATTAACCTTTATAAGAGAGCTGATTTGTTAATCGCATTAACTAAGAAAGAGAAAGAAACATTGATGAGACTAGGTGTTAAGGAAGAAAAAATCATAATTACTGGAATAGGTCCGTTATTATCTCCCCATAAAAATATAACTAATTTTAAAGAAAAATATAATATTAAAGGTGCCATGATTCTTTTCTTAGGCCAACATTATAAATATAAAGGTTATAGAGAATTATTAAAGTCCACAAAGAATGTTTGGGACAAATTCCCCAATACATATTTTGTATTTATTGGACCGCAATACAAGGACACAAAAATGTTTTTTAATTTATTTAAAAATGACAAGCGGATTATTTCTTTAGGATTTGTTAATCTGGTTGATAAAACTAATGCAATGGCTTCCTGTGATATATTTTGTTTGCCTTCAACTCAGGAAAGTTTTGGGGGCGTATATACTGAAGCTTGGTCGTTTAAAAAACCGGTGATAGGGTGTAATATTCCTGCCGTATCTGAAGTGATCGATCATGGGTTGAATGGATTTCTCATTAATCAAGATCCACATGAAATAAGCGACAAAATAATATTGCTTTTAGATGATGAAAAATTGAGACAAAACTTTGGTCAGTCGGGATATGATAAAGTGAATAAAAAGTATTCTTGGGACAAATTATCTGCGTTGACAGATTCTGCATATAAAAGCTTAGTAGATTAATGAATAAATTTATTTTATTCAATGTTATTGAATGAATACTTAAGAATTATTAAAATAATAAGAAGGAAACACTATGTCAAAAATTGCACTTGTTTCAGGGATTACAGGACAAGATGGGTCTTATTTAGCTGAGTTATTACTTGAAAAGGGATATATTGTACACGGTATCATTCGTCGCTCTTCATCCTTTAATACATTCCGAATTGACCATTTATACAAAGATGACTCGATTATAAATAAAAAGTTATTTCTTCATTATGGAGATTTAACAGATTCTAGCAATCTAAATAGATTGGTTGAAACCATACGGCCAGATGAAATATATAATTTGGGTGCACAATCCCATGTCCAAGTGAGTTTTGAAGTACCTGAATACACGGCAGAAGTCGATGCCGTCGGCACTCTCCGCTTTTTGGATGCAATCAAATCAACCGGAATAAATACAAAATTTTATCAAGCATCCACCTCTGAATTATTTGGCTTAGTTCAAGAAGTTCCACAGCGTGAAACTACGCCATTTTATCCACGTTCGCCTTATGGCGCTGCAAAATTGTATGCATATTGGATTGTAAAAAATTATAGAGAAGCATACAATCTTTTTGCATGTAACGGTATTTTATTTAACCATGAATCTGAACGTCGTGGCAAAACTTTCGTTACACGTAAAATATCTATTGGTGTTTCGGATATAATCTTAGGACGACAAGACAAACTGCTTTTGGGGAATTTAGATGCAAAAAGAGACTGGGGTTATGCTCCAGAATTTGTTGAGGGCATGTGGCGCATGTTACAGGTAGATACTGCAGATGATTTTGTTTTGGCTACAGGCGAAACCCATTCTGTTCGGGAATTTGTTACAGAGAGTTTTAAAATTTTAGGCGAAGAAATTCAATGGACAGGTTCAGGCGAAAATGAAGTGGGAATTTTAAAATCAACTGGCAACCAAGTTGTCGGAATCAATCCAAGGTATTTTCGTCCAACAGAAGTTGAACTATTAATTGGCGATCCCCAAAAAGCCAAAGATGAATTGGGTTGGGTTCCAAAAATAACATTTCAAGAACTTGTAAAAGTTATGGTTGAGTCAGATTTTAACAAACGCAAAAATAGAGTTGCCTAAGCTAATAAATCCATCATGATAAAAGATTCCAAAATATATATTGCAGGCCATCGTGGGATGGTAGGTTCTGCTTTAAACAGAAAATTAAAAGCAAAAGGACATCATCAAATTTTAACTCGAAATTCAGACGAACTAGATTTGAGAGATCAATCAAAAGTAATGGATTTCTTTGCGAAGGAGAAACCTGAAATCGTTTATTTAGCAGCTGCAAAAGTTGGAGGTATTTATGCCAATAATACCTATCGCGCTGAGTTCCTTTATGATAATCTTATCATTCAAACTAACCTTATTCATGCAAGTCATGTATTTGGCGTTAAAAAATTATTATTCCTTGGAAGTTCCTGTATCTATCCAAAATTGGCACCCCAACCATTACACGAAAATTCTCTTCTCACATCCGAACTTGAACCAACCAATGAACCGTATGCAATTGCAAAAATCGCTGGAATAAAAATGTGTGAAAATTATTATCGTCAATATGGAAATGAATTTATTTCCGTTATGCCAACTAATCTTTATGGTCCGAATGATAATTATGATTTAGAAACTTCTCATGTTCTCCCTGCACTTATTCGAAAATTTTCTACAGCTGTTACAAATCAATCAAAAAAAGTTACTATTTGGGGAACTGGAAGTCCAAAAAGAGAATTTCTTCATGTGGATGATATGGCAAATGCCTGTATTTACATCATGGAAAATGTTACAGCGAATCAATTATATGAAGAGCTCAATCTTACTCACTTAAATATTGGTTCAGGAAAAGAAATTACAATCAAAGGATTGGCTGAACTTATTATGCAAAAAGCGGGATTTAATGGAGAGCTTCAATTTGATAAATCAAAACCTGATGGTACACCAAGAAAATTATTAGATTCATCTACCCTTTCATCTTTAGGGTGGGCACCAATCGTCTCACTTGAAGATGGGATTAAAATGACCTTAAATGATTTTTCTCAACTCAATTTAGCATCCTAAGATTTATCTTTTGAAAACAAAAGTATTATCTTCCATGTTGGATTCCACGAATTATGAAAAGACTTATGAATCAATTTGTAAATTTATATCCACCTCCTCATCACCAGGATATATTACAGTTAATAATGTACATACAGTTGTTGAGGGTGTTTTAAATCCCGACTTTGGACATATTATTAATGATGGATTCATGGCATTACCCGACGGGAAACCGTTATCTATAGTTGCACGTTGGAAAGGGGATGAAAATATGGAACGTGTATTTGGTCCCACATTACTTGAGAAAATATTAAACTGGAGTAAAAATTCTGAGATCCGCCATTATTTTTTTGGCAGTACACAAAACACCCTAGAATTAATGGAAACAGTCATCAAAACAAATTATCCTTCTATTAAAACATGTGGATTTACATCGCCCCCATTTTCCAATTTAACAACCGAAAAGAATTTGGAATATATATCACAGATGAACAAAGCTGAAGCAGATATCATATGGGTTGCGCTTGGTGCACCCAAACAAGAAAAATGGATGGCTGAAAATATTAAATACTTAAATAAAGGTGTCTTAATTGGAATTGGTGCTGGATTTGATTACCTAGCAGGACAAACAAAACACGCGCCTGAATGGATGAAAAATTATTCATTAGAATGGCTTTATCGATTAATACAAGAACCCAAGAGATTATGGAAACGATATTGTATTACAATTCCAATTTTTATTGGGTTAAATATATTAGAATTCACTAAACTAAAAAAATTCAATTAAAAGAAAACTTATGAAAATACTCATTACAGGTGGTGCCGGGTTTATTGGTTCACATTTAAGCGAAAAACTTTTGAATGACGGACATGATGTTTTGTGTGCTGATAATTATTTTACAGGTTCAAAATCAAATATTTTACATTTGATGGATAATCCTCAATTTGAGCTCATACGACATGATGTCACTTTTCCTCTTTATGTTGAAGTGGATCAAATTTATAATTTGGCCTGTCCTGCCTCGCCGATTCATTACCAATATGATCCTGTTCAAACAACAAAAACCAGTGTCCATGGCGCCATCAATATGTTGGGATTAGCCAAGCGAGTTAAGGCGCGGATTTTTCAGGCGTCCACCAGTGAAGTTTATGGAGATCCTACAGAACATCCACAAACAGAATCTTATTGGGGGAACGTAAATACTATAGGACCAAGAAGTTGTTATGATGAAGGGAAACGGTGTGCTGAAACCTTATTTTTTGATTATTTTCGCCAACATGATTTGGATATAAAAGTTGCACGAATTTTTAACACGTATGGCCCACGTATGCGCCCAGATGATGGCAGAGTTGTATCAAATTTTATAGTTCAAGCATTAAGGGGTGACAATATTACAGTATATGGTAAAGGTGATCAAACTCGATCCTTTTGTTATGTGGACGATTTAATAGAAGGTTTTGTGCGTTTAATGGCCACTGAAAAAGGATTTAATGGTCCTATGAATTTGGGAAATCCCGGAGAATACTCAATT
>Ga0257122_1001271_pt1 | contig 18374 bp, 17 predicted proteins | sample SI106_120metaG_FD_190146 | JGI IMG/M metagenome (GOLD analysis project Ga0257122, IMG submission 190146) | Marine microbial communities from Saanich Inlet, British Columbia, Canada - SI106_120 | ecosystem: Environmental > Aquatic > Marine > Inlet | place: Canada: British Columbia | collected... | reverse complement strand
GTGCTCCTGACGGGGCTTCTAATCTTGCGAATATTCCTAAAAAAGTTGAATCGTGCGGCACTAAAGCCGACCTTCTTAGGCAAGCTGACGACGGCGCTACATATGGTCTCCTTGGCCTTGGTCCTCATGGCGATCAATATCGATTGGGCCGTGTTGATGGCCATGACGCTATGGACGGTTTATGGTGTGGCGGTGGTGACCGGGGCGAACGCAGTGCAATATATTGTGATGGGCAGTCGCTGGCTGAAGGCCGGGGCGATGGAGAGGTAATGGGAATCAGGAATAACAGGCTAATTCGCAGAACGCATCAATATTGGCATTTGGTATTTTTCGCGCTTCTCCTTGCCGGAATATTCGCTCTTCTTCGTGGTATCGGTGGGGTGTTGACGCCGGTGGCCGCGGCGCTGGTGCTCTCATACTTGCTGGACCCAGTGGTCGAATGGATGCAGAAGCGGTTGCGGATCAACCGAGGTTGGGGAACGCTCGTTCTCTTTCTCGTCGCGCTCTTGCTCCTTGTTGTGGTGATCCTCCTGGTCGTTCCATTAATGGTGCGCCAAATACACACCTTCGTAGAGGCCGTCCCTGCATATGTTCAGCGAATTCAAGAAATGGCTGTTCCGTGGGTGGAAACGACTTTCGGCATCGACGTTCCCGATTCCTTCAACGCAATATCTTCGCGTTTTGGCGATAACGTCAAAGAGTTGGGCAGCAAAGTCCTCGGTCCCCTCGGTGGGGTCGCCAAAATGACGGCTGGTGCGTTTTCGTGGCTGGCAACAATGCTCCTCGTGCCCATCTTCACCTTCTACTTTCTACCCAATTTCGATGGCATTGTGTGCGGAGCTGAACGGCTGATTCCCAGGCGTTACGTCCCCACGGTTCGGGAAACGGCTGGCGAAATAGACCGCGTCCTCGCTGCGTGGATCCGGGGACAACTCACAGTCGTCACGATTTTGGCAATTCTCTATTCAGTCGGGCTCTCGATCGTAGGCGTTAAGATGGCGGTGCTCATCGGCACGCTGACCGGGTGTCTAGCTTTCATACCGTACGTCGGTGTCGCGGTAGGCGTTATTACGACCGTTGTCGTTTCTCTCTTGGAACACCAAGGCTTTAACCTGAGCCAATTGGCTGGCGCGGGTGTGGTATTCGCGGTGGTCCAGGCGCTGGAAGGAATGGTATTGACGCCCTATTTGGTTGGAGGAAAAGTCGGATTGGGCCCCGTGGGCGTGCTGTTGGCGTTGATGCTCTTCGGCAATCTATTCGGATTTGTCGGCGTATTGATCGCAGTGCCCACCGCAGCCGCTCTGGTGGTAATCATACGTCGCGCGATGGTGGCGTATAGAGAAAGCCATTTCTATGCCCAAGGCGGTGCGGTTCCTGAATGTATCCCCGACGACGAAGCCTCCGAATAACGTATTAGGCCTATGCGTCGCATCAAACTAGTCGTTTCGGATTTTCATATTGGCTTCGGTCGCGTCAAACCGGATGGTTCGGTAAACGCCCTAGAGGATTTCGTTAGCGACCAGGCCTTCATCGATCTCTTGGAGTATTATCGCACCGGCGAGTTCGCAGACGCTGAAGTCGAAGTTGTTCTCAACGGCGACATCTTTGAGTGTTTGATTTCCGTCGATCCCGAAGAAAGCGATCCGGATATGATCACCGCGGCGAAGTCCGTGGAAAAGATCGGCCATATCGTCGCTGGCCATCGGGAAATGTTTGACGCACTAAGGGTCTTTACCGCTGGGGAAAACCGTCAGGTCACCTTCATCGTCGGCAACCATGATCAGGATTTGCTCTGGGAAGAAGTCCGAGAACTACTGAAACGCGAGATTCACGCTGACATCAGATTTTTCGATGAACCCTACAGATTTGATGGCGTACATATCGAGCACGGCCATCAATACGAATTGAACAATCGCTGGGACCCTGAACGTAAATTTCTGACCAAAGGGCTAAGTGAACCCATTCTAAATCTCCCGTGGGGCACGGACCTTTTTATCAATTGCTTGTTGAAAGTGAAGCGCGCTCGGCCTTATGTGAATCGGGTAAGGCCTTTTCGCCAGGCCCTCATGTGGTCGGTGTTTCACGATTTGGGAATCGTTCTGCGAGGGCTGTGGGCCTTCTTCGCTGCGATCTTCAAGGCCCGTTTTCGCAAACTTAGACAGCGTCGAATTACGTTTCTTCACACCCTGCGGCTTTCACTCAAATTCGATGCATTTCCAACCCTGGAAAAGGCTGCCAAACGTCTATTGCGATCTGGAAGCGTGCAGACAGTGATCTTCGGCCATACGCATCTACCGATGATGAGACAACCCCTCCCCGGAAAGATCTACGTCAACAGCGGCAGTTGGATCCCGACCTCAAACCTCCACATCTCGGGACTCGGTCGCAACCTCCTCCAAACCTACGTCTATGTAGAATACGATGGAGATATCCCCCGCGCGCATCTAAAGTTATGGCATGGGCGACGGGTTGTTGAAGAGGACGTTATTATTTAGAGGTGGGTGTGGGATGAGGGGGCGGACTGACATAGGCAGGCGATGAAACGCTGTTGGCGCTGATCGTACCGGGAACGACCGGTACGATCGGGGGTGGCGCGTTTTAGAATGGAGGAGACTCCAGGTTTGGTACCTGGCGCGGTCCGGTACGGATGAAGCTTCGCTGTGTCGCCACTGCGCCGATGAAGGAGGCATCTCAAGTGGAGTAGAGGCAGAGCGAAGCTTCAGAACTCAGGACCGCGCGAGGTACCAAAAGTAGAAACGAGTCCATTCTAAGGCGCGCCTCTTTCAGTTCCCCGGTCGCGTTGAACATTTTGCTCTCGGCTCTTCGGTTTTTCGGTTTTTCGGTTTTTCGGTTTTTTGGGCAACCGGTTCCCGGCAATCGGTTCCCGGCAATCGGTTTTTCGGTTCCCGGTAATCGGTTCCCGGTAATCGGTAATCGGTTTCTCGGAAATCGGTTTTTCGGAAATCGGTTCTAGGAAATCGGTTCTAGGAAATCGGTTCTAGGAAATCGGCGACCGCCGCTCGGTCAGCCTACAGCGATTCGCAGATTTCGATACGGCGGGGGACTTTGTAGGGGCTGAGGTTTTTCGCGCAATGATCGATGATGTTTTCCGTATCGATCTTGCCTCTGCCTCGGGTGACGATTTTTGCGACGACGATGGGGCCAGCGAAAGGATCGGTTACTACCTCCGCTTGGGCTACGCTGACTCGGGGATGCGTTTCGATGCAACCTTCGACTTCGCCCAATGCGACGCGTCGCCCATCGACCTGAACGAGATCGTCCTCGCGGCCCTTTAGAATGAGGCGACCGGATTTGTCGATGGATGCGATATCACCGGTGCGGTACCAACCTTCTTTGTCCCGTCCACCCACTGGAATGTCTTTGCCTGCGGGAGGCAGACTGCAGAGTTTGAGGGGGGAAATGGAGGGCCCGCGAACCCAAAGCGTGCCCTTTCGGCTACCGCTGACGGGCTTCTTTGTACTCTGGCTGGTGATTCGGAGCTCGATGCCTTCGAGGGGCGTTCCCACCGTCTGCCCAGCCTTGCCCGTTGCATCCAGCGATATGGTTCCCGTTTCGCTGCTGTGGAAACAGGAGAGAGGGCGCACGCCGTATTTTTTACGGAAATTCTCTAGAGTTGCACCGCTGAGGCTTCCTCCCAGTGAAAGCAGCCGAATAGGCTCGTGATCCAGGGGCCGAGAAGCGGGTAGCCTGGCGAGTTCAGAAAAGAGCGTGACGCTGCTGCTCGGAAATACGGTGATCTTCTGCTCACGCAGAAGCTTCGTAATCCGGGCGGGTGCCAGCTCATCTTCGAGATAGAGGGTCATTCCAATGGATAAGGCCGCCGCCATTCCGAGATCGAATCCGAAGGCGTGAAAGAGCGGAAGGGTGAGCAGCGCTCGGTCTTCCACTTTGAGGTCCAGCGCGCGCACCAGACTTTCCGCCTCAGCGGTTAGATTTGCCACCGTTCGTTCGACGGGCTTGGGATCGCCAGCCGAGTCCGTGGTGACCAGGACCGCCGCAATCTGATCGGCGATCTTCCGCGGTACGGAGCGCTCTTCCGTTGCGTAAATGGAGCAGCTGAGCAGCGTTCCCTGGAGCCGTCTTCGCGTCTCTGGGGTCTGCTTCTTGGCGGGGTCGCCAGGGAGCGTGGGTCCCTGGGGAACAGGCGCATCGCCTCCGCGGGGCCGGGTGATCATGCCGCGTAACGGCAAAATGGACATGATCATTTCCAACTCACGGGTGCTCGTGGTCGGATCCAGAGGGAGCGGGGCGGCCTTGAGTTTGCTCAGCGCCAGAGAAAGTATTAGAAAATCCGGAACGTTACCTAACATTACACCGACGACATCGCCGGATCGCACGCCCATGGATTCGAATTCATCCGCGCGGCGGTCGACACGATGGCAGAGGCCCCGCCAGCTGAGGTACGTGTCCCGATAGATCAAGGCTTTGGCACCACCTTTCGCCTTGACCGCGTTCATAAGCCAGTTGTAAAGCAACACTATAATCACCGGTGGTTACAATTGCCCGCCGGGACTATAGATCAGCAGAACGCTGTGAGCAATGTCTGATTGCGTCGAGCGCTGGGAGCGAAGATGGGCCAACTAGTAGACCAAGACCAATTACTCGCGCAGATCGACAAGGAACACCGAGAGTCACCGCATCCTCTCGAGGGAGGCGTTCCCATGCGGCTCCACGTCACCCTCCATACGGTGGCCGAGACGCAAATTAGGCTAGGCGCTCCGGCCGAAGTAGCTGAAACTCTACAACGATTGATGGGGCAGGGGGCGTCTCGCCACGATGCCATCCATGCGATTTGCAACGTTGTATCCGAGGAAGTCGTACAGGTGATGGGCAAGCAACGCGCCTACGACGAAGCGCGCTATGTGGCCAGGCTGAAGGCGCTAACGGTTTAGGGCCTCTTTCCGCAACCCGGTTTCTACCAGCATCCCGTCAGCGACGCCCCAGGTGCGCGGCGGCCCTTCGAATCGATGAGAATCATCGATGAAATATTGAGCCGGCTCCGATTGAGCCAGGCGCGCCCCTTCGATTTTGGGGGCGGCGTTGAGCGGAGGTCTAGGTGAAAGAACCTCGCGCCAGTCGCTGTCATATCCGCGATGCCGGTGCGGAGCAGTAGCCTGGCCCAGTTCGCATTTTCGGCGGGCCCACGGGCTGCGGCGTAGCCGCCTACTGCAGCAGCGAGTAGTCCAGTGATCAGCAACCTAGAACGTTCGGGACGCCGCACGGGGGGCCGGACGCCGAACAGATCCGGACTGTCCAACGGACTGCCGACCTGAACGGGCCGTCTGATGTTTCGGGCCACGATCGAACGTATGAGTCGTTGCACCAGTCGAGGGCGGTGCGCATGGGTCGGGACGGCCGGCGCTGCCATCGTCGGGCTCGCCGCAAAAAACAGAGGCACGAGCAAGAAACGAACCCGTTGCGGCGCGGTCGTGGGCGAACAAATTTTCACTTTCCGAGTTCTTTTCGCTCGTTGGCTCCGTCTTGTGGGAAGAACATCGAGCGCTGCCAATCGTCAGAGAGAGATGTCGCTTGCTTGCCTTTGCTCGCCCAATAGGCTTGGCAGAGTTTGTAGTCTCGCAGGCGTTTCTTGTTCGAGGGCGAATGAGGCGGGAAGCTTTTTCGTTCGGCTCGAATGGTTCGATGGATTAAGCGCCGAGTGTGAATAGCGTACGCTTCCGCATAGGGCTGCGTTGGTAGCCTCAACAACGGCTCTGCGTAGTGAGCACGGTAGAGTTCCGTTTGCTTCCATTGAGCTCTGCAGCGTTCGTAGGGATTGATCTGCGGCGCAAGCCGCACCAACCGCGACCAAAGCATCAGACCGCGAACGCCGGTTTTGGGATCCGTTGCGCCTCTTGCCGCCTCGAGAAAACGGAATTCAGGAGGCCAATCGGTGACCGACCCGATATTCATCTCGAGCCACGCGCCATGCCGGGAGCTATGCCCATACTTATGCCCATACTTATGATGGATATACTCTCCTCGATGCCGGTGGGCGGAAACATAGAGCGGAATCGAACTTTGGCTACGGAGCTTGTTCAGAATCGCCCGGCCCCGTAGGCGCAGCATCGCGTACGGGTGGTGCCCCATGAGAACCACCGGATTTTCCGTCGGCTTCTTTGCAGCAAGCCACCGTGAAACGACGCGCGCTTGATCGTACCCCATGTCGCCGAACCCACCGCCTGTTACCGGCATCGACTTGTGCGGAGCGTATTGGGTGGTGTCGAGTAGAATCGCCTCTAGGGCTGCGTTGCGACCATGCGTCGGTAGACGTATCCGTTGCACGACAAAGGAGTTCCACGGCCTTTTTCGATCGATCTTCCAGGCAACGGAGCGGAGTCTTCCGTCGGTCCCTTTGCTGTGCCATTCCCCCCGCAGGGCAGTCTTGTGCATATTGCTAGCGGCGGTTTTTTGGGCGAAGGCACGGATTCCGGCGTCTACTTGGCGATTGGTATGCGATTGTCGTCTCAGGGCTGCGAGATAAGACCGGATGAATAGATTCTTGCCGAGGGGGCCTTCCGGTGCGCATGCGGTCTGCCAACCGCCTGTCATGTGTTCTTTTCCATCGGGGGGCTCTGCAGAATGTCGATGGCCATTATAGTAGAAATCGTGGTTGCCCGGAGCCATCAGCCAGCCATCGCTTGCGCTATCCATGATCCGAACAAACCTGTGGAACTCGCTGATGCAACCGGTATTCAACGCGTCCCCTAGATGAACGACAAACCGCCCACGTTTCGCCCAAGTTTGGAGCGCCCAACGCAAAACCTCAGGTGCATATATTTCTAAGGGAATCGACCGAACGACCCGGGGAAAGTGTCGCGCCATGAATTGGTTTCTGTAGAGCCAGTTCACGGGCGCAGTCAGTTGGTTCAATTGACTATCTGCTATGAGCATAAGTCCCTCTGTTGGCGTCTCTGTCTTATCTGCCGCGCGCATGTCATGTGAGCGGTAGAGCGGCGGTTCGACGAGCCTGTAGCGGGGATGGCCGCACGCAGCCAAATTCAGCGCCGCGAGGGAAATGGCGATGGTGATTGTCTTCATTGTCCCTAACCAAGGTCAAAGAACGCTAGTTCTGGATGAGCTCGTTTGCCCAACCGTCGGCCGAATGCGCTGGAGCCGATGCCCACGTTGACGTAAAGGCTTGCGGCGCCGACCTGATACCAGCCCGAGAGATAGGGCTGACCTGCGAGTCGCGCAATTCCCCGAGTGACGCTGGGGATATCGAACTGGCCTCCGTGCGTATGCCCAGCGAGCACCAAGCGGGCCCCAGTTTTCTCGATACGTCGCGCTGTCGTCGGTGCGTGGGTCAATACGATCGTTCGTTGCGGATCGGAGATCCCCTTAAAGGCAGCCTTGACGTCGTCATGGCCGGTATGGCCGTCATCGACACCAACGAAGGTAACGACCCTGGTGCCGCGTTTCAGTCGCAATGCTTGATTCCTGAGGACCATGCCACCGGCCCGTTGAATACACGCTTTGACCGGTTCGGCCCCTGACCAATGGTCGTGGTTACCTAGGACCGTGACGCATGGCTTGGGTAGGAGACCGATAAAATTCTCCACCTTGTCGAGGTATTTGAGCGAATGGTTGACGTAGTCGCCGGTAAGCACCACGACGTCGGGCTTGGCTCGTTTGCATGCAGCCAGCGCGTCCTCGAGTAGTCGGCTGCGCGATCGCCAGCCCAGATGCAAATCCGTGAGTTGTGCAATCCGCAGAGGAAACGACAAACGATGGTCCAATCGGTGGTGGGTGATTCTCAGCTTCTGTGGCCGCGCGTGGCCGAGTGAGGCGCCGGATACGCTGCCAATAGCCACGGCGGCGGCTGCCTGTTTCAGGAAGTTTCGACGATTCATGAAAGCAGGTTGACCGATTGATCCTGTGTGCGGGTGAACGTACCGGGGAAGTTCTGTGGCAATTTCGTGGCAGCGTTTGCCTGCGAACGAGTCCCTAGACGGATGGCAACCGTATTTCGAAGGTAGCCCCCTTTTTTGAGGGAGATTCGCCCAATAGCACGGAGCCGCCATGAGACTCTGCAATCGTCTTGGCGATGGCTAGGCCCAGCCCCGTGGACGAAGGTTCACCCTCGGGGCGAACGGAAAAGAACCGTTCGAATAGTCTCGGCTGATTTCCGGGGGGTACTCCCGGGCCGTCATCTGAAATAACGATGAGGATCTCAGCCCCCAGTCTTTCCGCCTTCAGTTCGATATGGGTGTGACAAAAGTCACATGCGTTGCTGAGGATATTTCTGACGAGGCGTTCCAGTTGTAGGGGCGTCGCATGGCTGGCCAAATTAGGTTCGATTGATGTGTGGAACGTCACACGAGCGTGCTGTGGATCGTCGGCATAGCTTTCTACCACCGATTGAACGAGCGCGCTGATATCGACTCTTTGGCGTTCTCCGTCGGCCAGGTCCTGATCGAGCTTGGCCAGGAGCAATAGGCCGTCGACCGAACGATGCATATGCTCAGAGGCCTCGAGCATGGCGTTTGCCAATCGTCTTTGATTGCCGTCGTCTTTGGCGGAAGTTTGTAACAGTTCGGCTGATACCCGAATTGTCGCGATGGGACTTTTCAAATCGTGGGCGAGATCGCCAGCGGTTTCAGTCGATGATTTGAGTTTGCTTTGCAGGCTTTCCGCCAGCTTCTGAAAATCTCGACACAGGTCTCCCATCTCATCGTTTCGCTCGAGGAGCAAATCCGCGGGGGAAAAGGACCCCGGTTGGGCGACGACTTCATTGACCCGTCGTCGCAGCTGAAGAAGGGGCCGGATATAATTACGACCGACCCAGAAAGTGAGCAAGGAAACGGCGAAAGCGAGAGTGAGGGTCAATTTGAGTACTTGATAGCGAAAGTCGTATAGCGCCCGGACGCCTCTTCTCGAAATTCGGGTCAGATATAGGATCTTGCTATCCTTGCCGAAGGCTTGGGCCCAATAGAAGGCTGAAAGGCGGCCGTCGGGGGAAAAACGCCATTGCCCCGAGGCGTTTCCTTTTCGGGCAGCAACAATCTCAGACCTGAAAATCTCCTTTGGCAGGCCGCGATCGAAGTCGTCGAGATTGGGGGAGCCGGCAGGGCCGAAAAAGAAATTCCCGGCGCTTCTCACCCACGAGGGGCGGTTGGCGAACCGTTCGGCGAACTTCGTCGGCCCGCGGTACAGAATTCGGCCCTGGTTGTCGAACAACCGCAGTTGCACCTGGTATTTGGCCGCGAAGGCCTCGAGGGCTGGCGTGCTTTGGGGAAGCGTGAAATGCTCTGTCTTGGATTGAGCGAGAATGGCGGCCGCTTGCTTGAGTTCCTTTGCATCGCCACTTCTGATCCACGAATCGACCAAGCCCGCCGACCATACGACAATGAGTGGGACCGATACCAACGTCACGGCGGCGATCAGTAGTTTGCTGCGCAATCCTAGGCGTTTCTTCATGAGTCGCAGTAACGATAACCCACGGAGCGAATGGTCTCTATCGGGTTAAGGTTGGGATCGGCGTCGCTGAGTTTGCGTCGGAGCCTCTTGATAAAGGTATCTACTGTTCGGTCGGCCACGATGATTTCTTCGCCATATACGCGATCGATCAATTCCTGCCGCGTATGAACCCGGCTCAGGTCGCCGCTTAGAACCCAGAGCAAATCGAATTCCGTGGCTGTGAGCGTTAGCGGGGTTTCTCCGACGCGCGCTTCTCGTTTGGCGCGGTCGAGGCTCAACGGGCCGACCTTTTGCACAGAAGTGTCTTCGGGGCTTTCGGGGGAACTCTGATGGACGAAGTTAACCCGGCGCAACGCGGCCTGAATTCGGGCGACCAACTCACGGGTGGAAAAGGGCTTCGTCATATAGTCGTCAGCCCCTACTTCCAGGCCCAATACCTTATCCATTTCCTCGCCTCTCGACGTAAGCATGATGATCGGCGTTTGATGGTCTTCGCGGATTAGCTTGCAGAGTTGAAGCCCGTCGAGTTCGGGCATCAGTAAATCGAGAATGACGAGGTTGGGTTCTTCGCGTTGGAATGCTTCCCAGCCCAACCTTCCATTTGAGGCGCCGGCTACGTCGAATCCGGCTTCGCCGAGAGCGATGGTTAGAACGTCGATCAGACTGCGGTCGTCATCCACTAGGAGGAGCTTAGGTTGGGGGGGCTTGGACATCGCGGTCAGTATAGCGCGTCGTCCTGAGGGAACAAGGCTTGCGTGCTAGCGGCGACGAATGACGCAAAGTGCTAGTAGGAGCAAGGGGGCAAGGTGGAGGGGCGCGTTTCCGCCTGGCGTAGCCGAACAGCCGCGCGTGCGGATGTTGACGCCATCATAGTTGGGGTCGAAATTGGGGTCGGTGGGGCCAGCGTCGGTTCCCGGCGGATCTTCGGGCCCGGCGTCGGGCGCCGTAGCCTTTTGCTTCCATTGGCCATCGTCCGGATCGCAATAATAGTTGCTGATATCCGGCTTCGTATTTCGCTCGATAACTGTTGCGTCGTCGCGGGAAAAACAGACCACCGAATCATTGTCTAGCTTTGCGCCGGTAATCGATTCAGCGATGACTTTGACGCATTGGGAGTCGGTACCACTTAGCAACAGATCAAATGAGGCGGTTTCTGTGCTGGGCGATAGAGAGATGCTATCCAACAAGACATCGACAACGCCCTCTTCCACGCGAAGCAAACGATAGTGGTATGTGCTCGCGTTGCTGTCGGCATCCCCTAGGGTATCGAAGGTAATCAGCGCGTGTACGGGATAGGTCCAACTATTCTGCAGATAGGTGGGGCAGGCGCCTACGAATCCTGTCGGTTCACATAAGGCGTAGCTGGCTTCGGCCTTCTCGGTGACCGTATGGTTTGTTACGCCGGAGAAGGAGCCACCGTCGGTTTGCTTGGACGTGCCCGTGGTGAAGCTATAGCCTTTTCCTTGGGGCGTTCCTGAGGAATCGGTCAGATGATAGGTCGTATTCGGCTTCAAGTCGGAAGATGGCGTAATGACAAGGACGCCGCGCTCGGGCCATCCGGTACCGGCCATTTCCTCGGTGATCTCCACCTCGACCTCGACGCCGCTGTCTTTCTCGGCAAGCCCCGGCTGGTAGTTGAAATGCCCCAGGCCGCCTTCCGAATAATGAAGTTCTGCCCAGTCGATAATGACCTTCGCATTCAAGGGAATGTTCTCGGCGCCCATATTGGGCATATACGATACGACACGGCGGCTGTAGGGGTTGGTGCACGCGGACGCGGTCTGAATTGAGCCCAAAATAAGACCGAAAAGCGAAAGCGATATGGCAATTATCTTAAACACAGCTGACCTCCGCCCGCGGTACGTAGCAAGTAGGATACCAAGACGAGCGCTATTAATTCCAGGGTGTTGGCATGCCCGGGCCCCATCTATATGGCACATTGGCACAATCTCATCCGAGGTGACTGACAGATATCTGAAAGGCGCGGGGCACGTGGTGGGGTCCCCATGGTAAAAGGTTCCCCGTGTCGCGTTGCTCTCTGTTTCCTTCCCTACTTCTTCGCACGCTCGCCGCCGCGTGCTTGCTCAGCGCGTGCGGAAGTAGCGGTTCCCATCCGGATTTAGACGCAATGATTGGCGATGGAGGTTTCGCTGACCTGGGTTCCCAACAATCAACCGATCTGGCGCCATCGCGTTGGACGCCTCCGGTTCGGGATGCTCTTGTCCATGATCTCAACCCCGCGTCAGCCGGTGGCTTCTCTCCCCATTTTCGCCAATGGTTGGCCGGCGAAGGCTATTCATCGACGTGGGCCCGCGACGATCTCAGCGGAGGTAGCTTTGGCGGCTTCACGGGAACCACGCCAGAAGAACTCACCCATCGGCCGGTAATCTTCGTTCACGGCAACGGCGACCGGGCTCTCGGCGGGCCGCTTGGTGGATGGCAAAAGCTACGGACCTATCTGGTGGAGGAAAAGGGCTATGGCTCGGCAGAACTCTACGCGACCACCTGGGGCCCGGCCGACCCCGATCTCGCGGCCGACCAACATCATGGTGCCGAATGGGTAATAGACCTTCGTCTATTTATCGAAGCGGTAGTGAAATATACGTCGGCCACGCAGGTCGATATCATCGCTCATTCGATGGGTGTTACCCTGGCGCGAAAGGCGATCTTGGGTGGGACCTTGGTGGACCAGCCCACAAAGAACCTCGGACCAGCACTGACGAAGGACGTCTTCAACTTTGTGGCCATCGCGGGGGCGAACCAAGGATTGGTCAATTGCTACCCAGCCAGCTCTCTCTATCACGTATGCAACTCTAAGACCGGGTTCTTTCCCGGGACTTGGTCTGCTACCGGAGTCATCGGTCTCGCCTCCTACCTTGTCGACCTCAACGCTCAGAGTGGATATGAGGGGCAATGCCGCTACGATATTAGCTCTCCCATCGATGAAGTGATCGGCTACGGGGGCGTGGTGTGGGGCAAGTCCACAGCCAAGCTACCGGCTGCGAGCCAGTCATTTAGTTTCACCCTGTCCCATCTGGGCCAGCGGGACGAAACCGTGAAGGAAGTCTCAGAGCTCCTGGCCGCTCCTTGTGGGCTCTAGGTCTTAGCCGGGACGTCGTGGTACCCTGGGCTGAAACGGGTCGGAGAATTCATCGTGGATCGTTCTGAACGGCTAGCTCTTCTAATCGGTTTTGCGTGCCTTTCACTTTGTCTTTCTGTTCAACAAAGCTCAGCTCAACGGTTGACGACGAAGAGCGGCGGCAAGGTGGCGAAATCTACCGCCACAGATGCACCGACGCCTTCCGGGATCGTCGATACCGCGAGGCGGGCCTACGTTGAGGGCAACTTTAGGGACGCCATTTCCCTTGCGCAAAAGCTGCTCAAGAAAGATCCGGAAAACCAGGCTGCCCTACGATTGACCACCGCCGCCTGGTGTCGCCAAGGAGAAAAGTCCAAGGCAAAAGCATCCTACGAGCGGCTCGCTCCCCACGGACGGCGGCTCGCGCGTGAGCTCTGTTCCCGTGTTGGCGTTCGCTTGCCATCGACGGTTACGCGACAGGTAGCGGCCCCAGTGAAGAGCGACAAGGCATTGATGGCGGAAGCTGAAATGGCTTTTATGGCATCGCAGCATAGCCGGGCCATAGCCGCTGCTTCAGAAATGGCGCAGCGAATCCCCCGGCATCAACATGCGTATCGAATCATCGCAGTATCGGCTTGCTATCTGGGGTACCGGTCGCTCGCGCTTCAGGCGCAGACAATGTTGAAGCAGAAAGAAAGGGCATTAGCGCAGCAGGTTTGCACCAGACTCGGCCTTTAGTGCCTAGAGAATCGTCACTTTGTGCGCTCGCGATGCCTCGCCTTGCCAGGAGAGCTTTCCCGGATCGTTCTTCGCATTATTCTGGTAGCTCACGTTGAGGGTATATTCCCCCGCTGAGAGTTTGCCGAAATCGTTGAGGTTGAAGAGTAGGCCTTTTGCTTCGTTCGGCTTGAGTACCTCATGCTGACGCGACGCACCGATCTTCATCCGGTGATTCAGTTTATAGACCTTGCCTTTCGAATCGGTCAACGTGACGTAGAACTCCACCGGATAGACGTGGGAATGAACCGCGAAGCGCGTATTGACCCGAATCGCTTTATGCGAACTGTTGTAGACGACCAGCAATACCCGGCGGGGAGGGCCCTGCTGCACGACGGCCACGGAGATAGGCCCATCAATATATTTGGCATCTACAGGACTTGAGCAAATCAATGTGGTCGTAAGAAACAGCCCCAATGGAATCAGACGCATCGAATACCTCCCAATATCGAACATCATACGGTCACATGCTTGGCTTTGCCAGGTAAGGAAATCGCAGGGCTATTGAACAGGCGTTTTTTGTGTCTTGGCTGCAGTGGGCAGGGCATCTTGGCTGTAGACTTGAAGCCGATCCGCCACCTCTAGGTAGAGCGGATCAGCCGATAGGTCGACCTTCAGCAGGCCGTCGGGGCTGAGGGTCTTGGACGTCTCGTACCCCACGATATCGCGAATCAACACATTGGCAGACGGGGCAAGCCGCAGACCGATGGTTCGTCGAGTCTCGCTTCGTTCCCATAGCGCATAGATCCACTTATTGGTTCCATCGGTCGTCCGGTATTCTTGGATGTGGACCGAGGGGGAGGCGGTAGCCAAGGTTCGGATGAAGCGGCTATGCCCGAAGGTATTTGTGAGCGTTCGCCCGGCAGCGAAGGCGGGTCGCGGCTGCCACGGAGGTCGCCCGGTGGTGCTATTCGAACGAACCAAGGCAAACGACCTCTGAAAAATATCTGTGGCGGAAAACGGGTTCATGGAAAACCATGCCAAGGCTGTAACATCGCTTTCGGCAGCGAGAAGATAGAGCCGCGCGAGATGTTGGGCCTGAACACGCTCATGGGGAAGGTATCCGAATTTTGTGGAAAGACCATGTTCTGTGATGAATAGGGGAAGGCTACGGGCGCCGACGGTGGTGAGTTGGCTCCGCAGTTTATTGATGCCGTTGACGAAAGTCTTGTCGTTATCTAAGCCGCCATAGGTATGAATCGAAATACCATCCAGGTGGTTGTGAATGCCGAGTTGCAGTAGTTCGTCCATCAGCACCTGATGAGAGGGTTCACTCGGTAGAAGACAGGGGCCGATGACTTTCGCGCTGGGATCAAATTTTGCCACAACCTCTTTGACGATCCGGTGAATCGTAACAATCTCTGAGGCTGGTCCCTTGAATAGGTCAGGATAGGGTTCGTTCATCGGTTGGTACGCATCGATGGCATGGCCCCACGTTTGAACCACGTTCTCGAACCAATCCCGAAAATCGTCATGATGCGCCGCCATGAGGCGTTTGCCTTGGGTCCCTGGGTGACTGAAGCGGTCGGGGTTTTTGAACAGAGCCAGGATTTGTTTTTGCCCGGCATTTTTTTGGGCGTTGATGAGCGTATCGATCTTTCCCCAGACCTTGCTGGTCGAATCCTCCAAAAACTTCCACGAGACGCCGACGTGTACCCAATTGCTGCCCAGTTCTTGCTGGGCGAGGGAATGATAAGTTCCTCCCGATCCGAGGGCGAAGGAGGGTGACGCGCTTCGTTTGGTCTTGAACCGTGCTAGGGAAATCCGCTTGGGTGCCCCACCGGCATCCGCTACCAATTCTAGGTAGCCAAAGTGTGAAACCTTGTTGCCCAGGATGATTCGGGCGCCGCCCACGTTTGTGCCTTTTTCAACAACGTGGCCCGCATAATTGATGAGTGTCCAACTTACGGTTGCCCCCGCGTTGGCAGGCTGGAGATCCAGAGGAACGGGCGTGTTGCCAAAGAAGACATTTGTTGAGCTGTAGCTATTGATCGTGATGGGCGAAGGCGTTGAGGAAAAGAAGGGAAGGGCGTAGGTCCAAGATGCCTCGTCGCGTTGCGGACCTGGATGCTTCGGTGTTGAGATCGGATTCGCGCCCTGCCCATTGAGGATTTCAGTTGGCAGGACAGTTCCGTGGACCTCTTTCAGTTCCAAGTCGTCGAACCAAACATGACCCACTGCCAGGTCTTTCGCCTCAAGATAGATCGCCAAGGCCTCCGCGTCCGGATCCAAATCACTCGCGAGTATATTCATGGAAAATCGATGCCAACCGTGTTGGCCACCGCTGGTGAGTTGCAGTCGGGCGCCGGCATTATTCCTCTGAAGCGTCTTGCCCATGCGCCTATTCTTGCAGCGACTGTTTTGGCATTGACCTCCAGCGGCGGGTGTACAATCCGAATCCGATGCACAGGGATCGCGAACCACGTTTTGGGCCCAGACCCGGATGCTCTGGACACCCGCGGGTAGGTCGGAGCGAATCCAGACCGACAGATTGTAATTCTTTGAGGGCGATACCCGGGGGGGCGGCATTGTATCGAAAAGGGCGGAGGTGGATTGGGCGGCCGTGGTGTCGATCCGCCCAGATAATTGTCCACGATGAAACACGGTTGCATCGAGCGCCGTGCGCTGGGTCAGGCCTTGATTCGCGCCGTACGCGGCAGCGATTTCTCGGTACGGTCCATAGTAGAATGACTCGAAATCCCCCTGCAGATAGAGGTTGTCACCCAGGTTGTAGCTTTTGGCCGCTTGTGTCGAGTTGCTGAGGGATTCATTTTCAGATCCGCCGCACCCATTCGCCCCCGTGGCTTTTCCCGTTAGGACCAGGGGCGCCAATGTGGCTAGGACGAGGGCCGCCGCCAGCGCGAGCAAAGGTTTTCGTCCTTTCTGTCTTTGATTCATAGGCCGACGTGCGTCCAGTGCCTTTCGTTTGCCTGAGGTCCACGCTCTGACCCCATGCTCCCTAATCGACGGAATCGACGAAGAATGTAGCCGGAGGGTCTCCATACTTAAAGCGTACACCGAACAGTATACAGGTCACTGCAAAACAGTGATTGCACTATAACTGGCTGAAAATACTAAGCGGAGGAGGAGGAGGGGCTGGCATGCCCATTGCAGTTGCAAGCACCGATGAGGCAATGAGGGAGGGTTCGCATCATGTCACGACGAATGTTGAAGATTGTTCTGGTCCTTTGTTTGGTGCCGCAACACGGTTTTGCTCGCGACAAAGACAAGGACGAGAAACAGGCGATGGCCGTGTTATCCAACGTGTTGGATGTAATGAATGCCAGTGAGCCCGCTACGAATTTGCGTTTGCCGTATCAGCGGCAAGTGCATGAAGTCGGTTTTCGGATCGATGGGGCGAGGACGAATGGCTCTTGGTCCGAACAAAAATATTCACGATGGCATGAAACTCCCGGTCGCAAGGGGCGCTTGACGTTGCATTGGAATAGCGAATCAAGATCGGGGTCGGCGACCCTGCAGGATATCGAGTATCGGGGAGATGCCCGCAGACCAAAACCGGTCATCAACAATAGAAAGAGGCTGAAGAAGAAACCAGGGTGGGCGTTGGAAACCGAAATCGCTCGAGAGGATTCCGGACGCGTTCTTATGGGAAAAAGAACGACCTCCATTTTGCGGCAGGTCGCCAAGGACGCCGGTGAGCCTGCGATGAAGCGCGGCCTGGTCGCGTTCTTTGCCTCCACGTGGGCTGCCATCACTGACTGGCGACTCCAGCCCGCTGGAAAGAGAAACTGGGTCAACTACCGGTTACCAAACAAAATGAGTGCCGCGTTAGAAAGAGGCGAGGTCTTCACGTTGGTGAAAGCGCTTTCGAGAACGTCGCACCAACAACTGCCGCATCTGGCTCCTGGCAGTCGGCCCAAGACGGAAACAACGCGAACTCGAGACTACTTTGTGGCAATTGCAAACCCGGCTAAGAAAGCGAGCAAACGGTTGCGGATTTCTCGGGCGCTATATCGGTCGCTGAAGGCGCGTTCGCGGGCTGTTGCGCACTAGGAAAAATGGCTAGCGGCTTGGGCGTTATTGTGGTGAATTCCAAGTCATGTCTGAGCCCTTTGAAATCATTCACGGCCTACCACATGCAATGGGCCTGCAAGCTGCGGATCTTTTCTACGAGGCCTTTAGGCGCAAATTCGAACCCATTGCACGTTCTCGCGAAAAGGCTGTCGCGGTGCTTGCTGAAGATTTCGATTCCGAGCGAGTCATTCTCGCCGTCGATTCCTCAGAAAAAGTACTCGGTATCGTCGGGCTAAACTACGGGGGGAGGCGCCTAGCGAATTTGCGTTGGCAGACTTTTCGCAGCCATTTTGGCCCGTTTGCCGGTTCGTGGAAGCGGCTCGCTTTCAGCGCCTTCATGCGCGCCCAAGAGCCCGGTCAGTTGCAAATGGAGGGCATTGCGGTGCACGCCGACGCGCGCGGTATGGGAATCGGTTCGTGCCTGCTGGAGGAAACCTGTTCGGTTGCCCGAAGCGTGGGCCTTGCCACGGTGAGGCTCGAGGTCATTGATACGAATCCCCGCGCTCGGGCGCTCTACGAACGCGAAGGCTTCCAGCCGGGGCGAACGCATCGTTTGCCACTCATCGGCGGCTGGTTTGGATTTTCCGCCTATACCACCATGCTCAAATCGGTCGAATTAGAACACTAGATCGTTGAGCGCGTACGCGGTCTGTTCGGCTAGACCCAATTCGTCGATTGCCCTTCGTACTTGCGAGCGGTCTAGCTCATTGCGCATCGCCAAACGATGTAGTGTCGCGACGGCGATATGTTCCGCATCGACTTCAAAGAAGCGACGGAGTGCTTTTCGCGTATCGGAACGTCCGAAGCCATCTGTGCCCAAAGAGGTGAGGTCCTCGATCCAGGGGCTTAGAGAATCGGGCAAGGATCTGCTGTAGTCCGAAGTCGCGATAACGGGGCCCACCGCGTGCTCTAGACGTTGACAGATGATCGGCCTCCGTAGTCCGTTGCCACGTTCGTCACCAGCGTGAATTTGATTTGCTCTATCGCACGCTATGGCTTCGCGTCGAAGCTGGCCGTAGCTCGTCACGCTCCAAACGTCGGCGGC
>Ga0257122_1001269_pt1 | contig 18430 bp, 12 predicted proteins | sample SI106_120metaG_FD_190146 | JGI IMG/M metagenome (GOLD analysis project Ga0257122, IMG submission 190146) | Marine microbial communities from Saanich Inlet, British Columbia, Canada - SI106_120 | ecosystem: Environmental > Aquatic > Marine > Inlet | place: Canada: British Columbia | collected... | reverse complement strand
TTGGGCAGAGCGTTCAAGATTTCGAAATCCTTATCGTCAACGATGGCTCGACGGATCGTGCAACCAACGCCTTGCTCGCCGACTATGCGCGGCCCAAAACCCGCGTCATTCATTGTCCGGAAAACAACGGCCTTCCTGCGGCCAGAAATACGGCCCTGAAAGAATGTGTCGGCGAGTATATCTGTTTGCTCGATGCCGATGATTCGTTGGAAAGAACGTACTTTTCGAAGGCACTCCGCGTCTTGGAGGAAGATCCGAGTATCGCGTTTGTTTCCCATTGGCTGAGAACCTTCGGCGACGAGCATTGGCAGTGGACGCCCCAGCGTTGTGACCTGAACGCACTCTTAGACCTCAATACGGTTAACGGTGCTGCACTTGTGCGGCGCGAATTGCTTTTTGAAATAGGCCTGTTCGACGAAGCTATGCGTGACGGCTGTGAGGATTGGGAGCTATGGATTCGTATGGTACAGGCGGGCCATCGGGGCATTATCCTGCCAGAGGTCCTTTTCAACTACCGTCGCCGAGCGGACTCGATGAGCCGCCTAATGGCGCGGTCAGATATCCGACAGAAGCATTTTCGTTATCTGATCGAAAAGCACCGGGAAAGCTATGCGCTACATTTCGATGACCTTCTATTTCGCCGAGACCTCGCTATCTGCGATATGAAGCGTCAGATTCATGATTTGGACAAAGAAGCCGAAGAATGGTTCGCGCCCCAAATGAGGCGGCGCCAGGAAGAAGCCATCCGGCTTCGCCATCGGGTCGCTCAGATCGATAGACGCGATGCCGTCGCCCGAGAGCTGAAATCTGCCAAAGATCAGGTTGCTGAAGCTATTCGGTCCTCAACTAGCGCACGTACGGAATGCGATCGATTGCGTTCGCTGCTAGAGGCCGAGCAGTGCGAAAGGGAGGCGAATTCAGTCCAAAGCAAGGCCGAGATAGCCCGGGTGAAGGGTCTATTGGCGACTCAGCTGACGAAGACCGAAGCGCTCATGGACGAAAAGTCGAAGGAACTCGAAAGCCTTGGCAGCCTTCTAGCCGCTAACGAAAAGCGCGCAAATGAGAATCACCAGAATCTTTCCTTGGAAGTAGAATCGCTGACTGAAAAATTGGGTCGAGAATCGTTGGAAGTGCATTCGCTGACCGAACGATTGGCTCGAGAGGCGGCGGACCAACAGGAATTGAACTTGAGTCGGCGGCAGTTGATAGGGCTACGGGCCGCACTCGACAATGCCAATGATGCGCTAGAGGCATTCTATGAGTCGGCCAGTTGGAAGATGACGTCGCCCGCGAGGCGGGTCTTCGATGGTCTGCGCCGGCTTAGAAGGGGGCGCTCTTGAGCCACCGACTCACAGCTGTCATACCGTCGTTGCCGCTCGGCCAGAGCATTCATCAACTTATCGAAGGCCTACGAACGCAAGTTGGCATTTCTATTCAAATCCTTCTGTTGCAAGACCCCGAACTCAATCGACTCTCAGCTCGCGATACGCAGCTACTGGCCGAAGATGAAGAGACTGTCGTGCGGTCAGCGAAAGGGTGCAAGACGTTAGCAAATGCGCGCAATAGGGCTGTAGGTTTCTGCCGCAGCGAGTACATCTTCTTTTATGACGAAGGATACCGCTTTACCCCCAAGTTCTTCGAACAAGCGCTTGGGGCCCTCGACGGTGATGGTGGCCTGGCCTACGCTACCGCTCGGTTGAGAGCGATTTCAACGGCTGGTGAAGAATCGATTCTAACTCCCGTCTGTGAAGTTTCCGCCTGTGACCTAAATCCAGACATCATGCATTGGGGGACCGTCTTTCGGCGAAAACACTGGGATAGGCAGGGGGGCTGCGACCCGAAACTCCATGCCTTCGAGGGTTTTGAACTATGGTTGCGATTGCACGGGGATGCTGGCGGGGGCCGGCTATTGGAAGAAACCTTGGTCGAAAGGCGCACTACCAACTCGAACCACCACTACCGGAACCTTGCTCGTGATCGCTATCTACCTGCGATGCAGGCTATCTTCAGAAAGCACAGAGAACTCTTCTTGGCGGATCCCGCCTCGGTGCTCAATCTTCGCGAAGAAGAGATGAACGCGCTGTCGGCCCGACAGCAGCGCCTATTAGAAGTTCGGTCCACGGCTGCCGAACGCTTAGAGGAACTCGAAACGGAAATCGCGCAGCTTAGCAAGCGCCTCGCCGAAGATGATGGTATGCCGGTAGTCGATTGGGGCGACTTACGCCGCGTAACGCCGATAAGTGCCGACTGGGGCTATGACCGCGGACTTCCCGTCGACCGCTACTATATTGAGAAATTTCTTGAAGACAACGCGAAGGACATTCACGGTATCGTACTTGAGGTACAGGAACCCGACTATACCCTTCGGTACGGAGGCGACAACGTACGTATCAACGACGTCGTCGATCTCAACCGAGATAATCCTCGGGCAAATATCTTTGCCGACCTTCGACAGCCGAGTGCCCTCGTAGCCGAAAGCTACGACTGCATCATTATCACACAGACCTTGCACGTTATCGACGATATGCCGGCTGTAATTGCCGAACTCTATCGTTTGCTCAAACCCGGCGGTACCCTTCTGGCTACCTTTCCTTGTCTAAGCCGCGTGTGTCTCGAATACGGACCAGCGGGAGATTTCTGGCGGGTTACGGAAGCCGGAGCACGTCTACTTTTGGAAGGGGCCTTTGAGCCGGGCCTGGTGCAGACCGATCCTTTCGGCAACGTGCTCGTCGGAACGGCATTTAGCTACGGGTTGTCTTGTGCTGAAATCTCCGAGGAAGAATTCGATAGCTACGACCCCTATAATCCGGTTCTGATCGGCGTTCGTGCGACGAAAGCCAAGCGAATAGCAGACCAGAGCCACCGAATCGAGACGGCGGAAGCCGATCACTATGGCGCTATCCTAGGCTATCATCGCATCGTCGAGGCAGCTTGCCTGGCTAGCGGCAACAAAGACATTCATGATATTTGCGTCGACCCTAGGCTGTTTCGTGAGCAACTGGCCTATCTGACGAAACACTATACCCTGCTTCCCTTGGACGAATTGGCCTCCCTTGCACATACAGGACGCCTGCCAGCCAATTCGGTGGCTCTCAGTTTTGACGATGGCTATCTTGACATGTTGAATATCGCAGCGCCTATTCTTGCGGAGTTCAAGGTGCCGGCGACATTTTTCATCTCCACCGCTCGAATGAATGATGAAGTGATGTATTGGTGGGATCTTTTGGAAAAGATCTTTTTCGGCAAATCGTCATTACCCAACAAACTCGAAATACAACTCGGTCAGCAACCGGCTTGTTTTTCTCTGGACGCCGCAGAGCAGGTTGGAGCCTTGCATTGGCAGCTCTATCGTATCTTGGTCAAAAGCCCTCCGGCGACGCGAGATAATATATTGCGCGAGCTTTGCCGCTGGAGCGATACCGACCCGCTACCACAGGCGGACCAGCGTCCGTTGAAGGCGAATGAGTTGCTGCAACTGGCAGCCCACGAGCACCATTCTATCGGGGCCCATGGGGTGCATCACCTCGCGCTTTCCCAACATGATCTCGAGACGCGTCGGCAGGAAATTACGCAAAGCAAAACTGCGCTTGAGCGCCTTCTGGGCAAACCGGTGCAGAGCTTCGCCTATGCGCATGGAGATCTCTGCCCGGAGGCCGTTGAATTGGTGCGGTCCGCCTCGTACCGCTGGGCGCTAAGCTGCGAAATGGGTGTGGTAAGCCCTCGCAGCGATCCATTTCAATTGCCGAGGCTGATGGTTGATACCCAAGCGGTAGCAGCTTTCGATACGTGGATCGATCAATCTTTTGCAGAGGCCGCAAAACGCCTGGCTAGGAACTGAAGTACGCGCTGGTAGTACGGGTGTTGATACGGCAGTTGGGCACGTTTTAGATGCCACCAAATACGGGGATCAGCGCATCGCTGCTGCCACAGATAGTCCGCGAACCAATTGAGAAAGAAGCCGCGCACAGCGTCATATTTGCCGGCACCAATAACTTTTGCGCAGCAGGATGTCGGATGCTCGCGGTACCGATCCCAGATTTCGCTCGAAACGTAAATAGTCTCACTTAGATAGAATTTGACGAGGAATGCTTGGTCCTCGTAGAGCTGTCGGTCTGCACAGAATACGGCCGGGATCCCGCCGAGCGCCAGCGCCACGTCTCGGCGGAAGATCAAACTCGAAACACAGGGCGCAGGTGCCTCCAAGAGTGGGTAGATAAGACGTAGCAGTTCCTGGGGACGGTAGAGGCGATCAGCCTCGATGCCCGCGCCGGGCGTGATATCCCTTTCTATTTGTTCCCTTTGCCAACTACGCCAATACGTTGAGGCGCCGTAGAGTAAGGTCGCAGAGGGGTGGGCTCGAAGGATTTCCAATTGTCGCGACAGTTTATGGGGGAGCCACACGTCGTCGGAATCCAGCCAAGCGACATACTTTCCGCGGGCGTTTCGCAATCCTGTATTTCGCGATTTGGGCACGCCGAGATTCTGATGACCCGAATGTTCCAGATATCTAATCTGGGTGGGGTGCGTGTCTGCATACCGTCTGGCGATCGCCGAACTACCATCGGAGGAACCATCATCGACGAGTAACAATTCCCAGTCCTGGCAGGTTTGGGCCAACACGCTTTCGACAGCCTCCTCAAGAAATTCGCCAGCATTGAAGAATATGGTAACAACAGAAACTGTAGGTAGGCCTTGGTTCATGTGGGGGTCACCGTCATCCAACATCAATCTGCTTGCTTTTCATTGCGCCGTATCGGCCCTTGCCATGATCCCTGATCCCCCTTAGCACGGCCCGCAGGGCGCTAGGGCGAGGGGAACCATCCGTCAGTAGGGCATGCGCGATATTGAGCGCGGTGATGGTAGCCCCTCGGCCAACTCTATGGATTGGATTCGAGACCTGAGCGCTACGGCTCGCGAGAAGATGATGATTTCGGGTAGCATAGTAGAGTCGCTCAGTTGAGCGCCTACCGATACTCGCATTTCCTTCGTGGTACGCCTTGGCCTTGGCAACGCTGAGGCATTCAAAGCCACCGCGTTCAGCACGAAGGCAAAGGTCTAGATCTTCGAAGTAGAGAAAATAGTCTTCATCGAAAAGCCCGATCTCTTCGAATACCTGTCGGCGAATGAGCATCACGCAACCCGAAATGCCGCGGACCTTTTCGGGAGCACGGTTGAGATGGGTGGCAATATTCTCGCCGAAATGAAGGTTGCGAAACCGTCCCGTACGACTTGAAAAATGAAGACCCAGGGATTCGACCACCTGCGGATCGGCGGCGGATAGGAGCGCAGGGCCAACTAGACCGGTTTGACTATCGCCCCAAAGTGCATCCTCAAGCTCCTTGAGACAGTCGGCATGTAGATGGGCATCGCTATTGAGCAACACTATCTGATCGGCCGAATTGTTGAGAGCGCGTCGAATCCCTTCGTTGCTGCCGCCGGTAAAACCACGATTTTCCGGAAGGCTGATCATCGTGGCCTCGGGGAGATCGGCTCGCAGCCGCTTCAATGAACGGTCTTTGGAACCATTGTCCACCACGATGATGGCATCCACCTTTCGACTGGAGGCACGTAGGGATTGTGCGGCCCGCAAGGTAAGGGCCGGCGTCTGGTAGTTGACGATCACCGCCACCAGTTTGCGTCCGGTGTTATCAGCCGTCGTGCTCCTGGGGAAACGCGAGGCCATCACTGCCCGCTGATAGTGTCGAACTAACGTCTCGGCGGTTTCCTCAACTCGCTCGACTTGGGGTATGGAGTCGCGAAGTTGACCGATAAGTCCGTCTTCGTTCAAGAAACGTTCGAGTCTTCGCTGCAAATCCCTAGCATCGCCAGCGGCGAATACCAGACCGCCTTGGCCGTCTTTGACCATTTCCGCCATTCCGCCTAGATTTGACACAAGCACCGGCACCCCCGCCATGAACGCTTCGGAAATTACGAGTGGGGCGTTTTCCAACCAGATAGAGGGAACCACCAGTAGGTCGATCTTGGCCAACACCGCCGGTACATTGTCGTGGGAGATATTGGGATGGTGCGTGATGCCCGGATGCTGGAGCAGGCTCTGCAAACGCTTTGGGTAGCTATTATCACCGTGATAGTCGGAGATGGTGCCGTATAGGTCCAGCGTTGCCGAGCCTTCCGGCAGCTGGGCAAAAGCCTGCAAAAGCAGATGCGGCGCTTTGGATACCATCAAACTGCCTAGAAAACCGATTCGCAGCCGTTGGCCCTTTGTGCGCTTTAGGTTGGCAAAAGGGGTGTGGTCGTGTCCGTAGGCTAAATGAAACAACTTCGCTGGCGGAACGCCGAAACTGAGGAATTTATCGCGGACCGTTTCTGATGGTGCGATGAATGATTCAATGTCGTTGCAGATGACGCGTATTTGCCGCAGTCGTCTTTCTGCAACGGCGAAGTTCGGAGCGGAAGTACTCAGGTTGGCGAGCGACTGTTTGGCTTGGCCGACCGCGTGTTTGGCAAAAGGGGGCAGTTGCGTTTCTACTTGCCGCAAACGCTTTGCCGCTTGATAGGCCACGGGGCTGGCATGCCCGGCCAAACCGAGGCAGCGAGAACAGCCCGCAGGGGAAGGCCCTTCGCACCGCTTCAAATCGCGATCGAGGAGTTGGCCTCGCTGACACATTAGCCAGAAATCGTGGAGCGTGAAGAAGATGGGGATCTTACGGACGGCCAATTCGGGCACCAGATCGATACTAAGGTTGGTGAGGTGGTGAATATGGGCCACATCGGGGCGCAATTCATCGAAGAGCTGCGCGGCACGAGAGCAAATACGGTCGTCGTTATAGGTGTCTTCAAAAGAGCGGCACTGGCCGTAGGTATGGTTGAGGTAGAATACGTCAAAGCCGTGGCGGGGGTCTTTGCGAACCGAAAACTCTTTTCGTTTGTCGTCGCTTTCCCGGGCTAGAACAAAAACTTGAAGCTCTTTGGAGGACTTCGAACGGGCCATTGCCGTGGCCAGTGCCTGTACGTGCAATTCGGCACCAGCGGCAGCTTGGGGTGGAAAACCATGCGCAATGAGCAAGATGCGCATTATGCTCCGCCGATGCGGATGAAATGCCAACCGCGCGCTTCCGTGGCGGCGCCGAGGTATTGTCCCAATGGCAACGCTAGCGCCAACGCGACGCCGCGCCAATAGGCCCTGGGGCTTACAGCATTGGGCTCGTCGATTAGACAGCGCAAATGAAGTGGAAGTGAGACGGCGATGGCCCGTGCGAGTTGTCGCAGGGATCCAATGGTTTGCAGCCCAAAGAGATCGTAGAGGCGTTGATGCACCAAGAACGTTCGGCGAAACTCATAGCCCGCTGAACGGTCGTGGGAATGGACGACCTGTGCTTCGGGGGTGTAAACAATATCGAGCCCTGCTAGCAGTACCTCTTTGGACCACGCGAGATCCTCCGCGATACTCGTTTCCCGAAAGCAGTATTGCTCCCAGACTGATTTTCGGATCACAGAGCAGACGTTATCAAAAACACACGCAAGAAATTGCTCCATCGGCTCCAGATCGAGTAGGTCGCTCGGATTAGAGAACGTACTTCGGCGCGGCGCTTTCTGACAAGCGACCCAGCCTGCCAAATAGTGGCGGGTGATGGCACTGGCCGTTGCCCTTGGGCGCTGTCGCGCGTAGCAGCCTGCAATTTGGGTTTCCGCCAACATGGGTTTCAGTAATTCTGCCAGCCAGTTTTTGGATGCAGGCGTGGCGTCTTGAACCAACAACACCACAAATTCACCACGGCATTGTTGGATACCGTAATTGCGGCTCAAGCCATGGTTAAACGTATTGGGGTCGATTTGAGAAACACGGTCCGCATGGGTGCGCAGAAATGCCACCGTTCCATCCGTGGAACCTGAATCGACGGCCACCGTTTCGAAATCGAAGGATACCTTCTGCGCCGTGAGTTGCTGAAAGACTTGGGGCAAATACTCCATACCATTCAGCGTTGGAATCAGAATTGAAACAAGAGGGGCTTTCACGGGGCTCTTCTCTGCGGCAGGAGTTCTTCATAGACCGCCTCCCATTCCTTTGCATCATCGGCGATGGATTTGACCGGGGGCAAGGCATCTCTAAACTGCGTTAGTCGTTCGGGATGGTCGATCAACTCCAACAGTGCGGCGGCAAGATCCTCGCTGGAAAAAGGTGGATAGGTGAGCCCGCTTTCGCCGTGCTCTACCAAATCAACAATGCCACCCATGCGTGCACCCACCACGGGAATGCCCATCTGATAGGCTTCATGAATAACCAGCGGAGAGTTCTCTGGCCACAAGGAGGGAACTACCAACACATCCAGTTGTTCATATACCTCCGCCGTCTGGTCGCTATCAAAGCCGCCCTTGAATATGACCGGCAAGCCGCCGGCGAGTTGCGAGAGGGATTTCGTATAGTCTGGAAACGTGGCCGTAGAACCGAAGAGCAGAACTTCGAATCTTCCTGGGGGCAGCCGACGAACAGCTTCGAGCAAAACATGAATGCCCTTATGCCAAACGAGGGTGCCCACAAAACCGATTCGTAGTTTCTGCGATTCCTTTGCGTCGAGGTTGGCCGGCTGTTTCGCTGGCGTTCTCGGGGCCAACGGGGGAAAGCCATAATCGGAAACGCGCAGTTTGCTCTCTGGCATGCCAAGACGGAAATATTCGTCGGCGAGGGCTTGAGAGGGCGCGACAAATACGTCGACCGCATCGATGACCTCTTGCAGATAATCCAACCTCTGCTGCAATTGCAGTGGCGTGACACCCGTGACCGCATTGCGGGCCGGATTCAGCTTTCGCAAAAGAGGCACAAGGGGACTTAGCTGCCGGCGAAAGATCCTGAGCAGATTCATGGCGGGCTTGGGAATGGGGAATGCGCCAAGAGCACTGGCAAAAGCCATTTGCTGATAGAACGGAGATTGCATGAAGCATCGGCTACAACGTGATGTGTCAATGGAGCTACATACATAAGCCTCATCGAGGTGCACGCGTTGCCCGCCCGATGCACAAACCAGGCTGTGGTCATGCAGAGTGGCAACCACGGCGATGCCGCGACGCTTTGCCAAAGCAGGCAAATCCATGGAGAGATTGAGCAGGCGATGAAGATGCAGTATATCTGGCTTGATGCTGGCCAGTTGGTCGTCGAGAATACGATTCATGGCCGCCGAGCGGTAGCTTTCCTCAAAACCCGAAAACGACCAATTATTGGTCAATTCAACGATCGGTATTTCTCGATATTGACGATGAACGACCTTGCCCTGTTGATGTGAGGGCTCGTATTCGGCAGCGAGAACGCATACGTCGTGGCGTTGCCGCATTTCTTGACAGAGATGGTAGGCATAAAGCTCCGACCCTGCGCAATGGCGCGGGAGAAAGTCGTGAATGGCATAGAGAATCTTCAAACGAGCTTTCCTGCGGAATATACTTTGGCCCTGCTATTGGCGCAATCGACCGCTTTTTGAGACACTATGCCTCAACTTTTCGGGGCCAGTGTACCCCAATTGACGATTCAGGGAAGCGTGTGATGCGGCCAGGTCGGTACAGATAGAATGGGGGCAGCAAAGCGACGCGCAAAGCGCAGAAAGGCCTCCAATAGCAATCCAGATAATAGTTCGAATGGGCGCGCGGGCATCGACCGCCGCCTCAGGCTTCTCTTCGCGCTAGGTCCTGCACTATTGGCATTTCTGCTTTACTTCAATGCATTGAATAACCCGTTTGTCTATGACGACCACCATACGGTCATCGACAACGCTTCGCTGGTCGACCCATCGCAAATCAAGGGCGTTCTACTTCATATGCGTTTTCGGCCCTTGGTTAACCTCTCCTATGCGGTAGACTATTCCATTTGGCAGCTGAATCCCTTCGGCTATCATCTGACCAACCTCATCTTGCATCTCGTAAATATCCCGCTCTGCTATCTCCTTTTTCTGGCATTCATTGGCGATGCGCGTCGCAAGGGTCTTCTGCCCGCTCCTTCAAAGCCCGAGGAAAACGATTTTTCCTCCGCTGCGTTTCTCTCGCTGATCTTCGCGATTCATCCGATGCTGACGGAGGCGGTGGGCTATGTCAGCGCGCGCTCGGAACTTCTTTGTGGCTGCTTCTTCCTGGTTTCGTTTCTCCTTTTTCGGCGAGGCATCGTCGAATCAAAGAGGCGGTGGTTTCTTCCAGCGACGGTGGCCTGGCTTTTTTCCCTGGCGACCAAAGAGGTGGGCGCCATGTTGCCCCTGCTTTTATTGCTCTACGACCGACTGCTATTGACCGAGTCAAAGGGCGGAAATCGACGCCTTTGGAACCTGCATTTTCCGCTACTCTCAATCGTGGCCGCAGGGGGGTGCCTACGCCTGTATTCGTATATTTGGGTGGAGGCTTCCGGGGCCGGCAGTATGCTTTGGCAAAACCTACAAACTCAGTTCGGCGTCGTCTGGCGCTATATGGCGATGCTGCTCGTACCCGTCGGACAGTCCATTACGCATCATATCTCCGAATCCGATCAAACCTTTAGATTTTGGCCCCTTATCGCCGGGGTACTACTATTGGGCGTCGTCCTACTAGCCCTCAAGATGCGTCGTCGTTATGGCATGCACGCCTTCGGCTTTCTGGGCTTTCTGATCATTCTCCTGCCAACGAGTTTGATCCCGTTGGCTGAACCCATGGCTGAACACCGCGTCTATCTCGCCTCCATCCTTTTTTTCCTGGGCGTGTGGGCGTGTATTTTGTCTGTGGGCCACCGCCTCGAAATCAGATTGGGAAAGAGCCTACGTCCTTTGGCAATCGCGATATCTGTGGCCGTTGTCGTAGCGCTTTCAGCGGCGACGTGTCTCAGAAATGACGTATGGGACGATCCTATTTCGCTCTGGCGTGACGCAGCGGCAACATCACCGAAAAGCCCAGCTGCCCATTTCGCGCTAGGTGATGCGCATCGCCTGGGGGGAAATTGTCCGGATGCGGTCACGGCCTACCAAAGAGCCGTCGTGCTGCTGCCCCGCCAGGCAGATGCGTTGAATAATTTGGGTATTTGTCTAGCGAAAACCAAGAGGCTGCCGGAATCGATCAAGGTCTTTAAGTCAGTTCTCGCCTTCGACAAGAAGAATATCAAAGCCTTGAACAATCTCGGAATGGCCCGCTTTATCCAAGGCCGTTTACAGCAAGCCGCGGGGTATTATCGGCGGTCGTTAAGGCTCGAACCGAAAAATCCCGTTGCCGGCCGGCAGCTACGCGACATCGAACGTAGGCTGGCCGCGCCCTAAGCCACTAGCTCGGTCGATTGTAGGCCCCAGCCCGGCATGGCACGACCTCAACACACATCCAACTACCCGAGGTAGGCGAATGACTGGGGCTGGTGACAGCCCATTTGAGCCCTTTGCGCACAATATCTCGCTCAAAGATCGCGGATCCATTGGTGAGGATGCTAATATTGGTGGGGAACAGGGAACAATCGGGATCATGACGGGAAGCCAAATTCAGCGCAAAACTCAACACGCGCGCCGCCACCTCAATCGGTCATCGGAAGGTGGTTTTACGTTCACCGAAATACTGATGACCTTGGGACTATTGACCATCGTCATGACGGGAACTGCGGCCTTGCAGGTTGGGACCATCAATCGCAGTACCAATTCAAGTCGGGTTGCTGAAGCGTTGCGGCTAGGCCAGCAGGTCCTCGGCCGCTATAAGTCGACCAGCTACCAAGAAATTGAAAATCTCGCTAGCTCCCCGGGCGCATGGTTTCCACAGATGCAATTGGATAATCAGACGGAGATGACCAACGTCTCGATCACCGGTACTGGATCCGGGCCGTATACGGTCGATCGCATCATTGAAGCATCCAATAACGGGGTATTGATTACCGTGCGGATCAGCTGGTTGGATCTCATCGCCCATAAGGGAGCGGAGACCTTCGCGAAAACGCAATATGCGACTCGCAACGTAACCATTTCCTTGCATCGGTTTCCTTAGATGAAGCGGCAATGGAAAACGGTTGGTCTCGGAGCCAGGCGGGGGACCGTCGTTTCTTCGCCGAATGAGTCGGGCATGACGTTGGTGGAGTTGATGATCTCCATCCTGCTCGCCTCTATATTGACCTCCGGGCTATTTTTTCTCTACATCAGTCAAACGGCGGCCTACGGCGTACAAGCCGGCGCCTTGGTTGTGCAGCAAAGTCTCGGAGCAACCATGGAATTTCTACAACGGGAAATTCGCATGGCCGGCTACGGCTTCGGCGGTTGTCGGGGCGCTTCTGTGGTCCAATGGGACGGCGGCACTGGAACGGAGCCTTCCGCTTGGACGGGTCTAGTGGTTCATAGTAGCTGCAATATCTTCAACACCGATATGGCCAACTGTCCCGTGATGCCCATCAGTAATCCTGACGCCCCGGATTCGCTATCGGTGACCTATTCGAGTACCCCGTTGGATGCCAATTTGCCGGCGGTACGGATACAAGGCGAAGTCCTTGCTTCCTCATCCGATATTTGGGTGAAATCCGGAGCCGGGCTTTTTGCTGGGGATTTGATGGCCATTTGGCAAGTGGGCTCCACCAAGCCGTGCATCTTGATGGAGGTTACGGGAACGCCACAGTATGACGGTGGGAAACAAGCTTATCTCATGCCCCATGCACCGGGCGGTGATTTCAATCCCGGAACGAATATCTTTCCTAGTGGAGGCTACGATCCGGGTTCCCTTTTGATCAAATTGAGCCAAACAGAAACCGTCAATCGGCATTTTGCCATCGATGATAGCAGCCTTGTACCCAAGCTGGTCACGTGGACAACCTTCAACGATAATCCACGCAGCGATATTCAGGATCTGGAAGTGATCGCCGAGGGCGTAGAGGATCTCCAGATCGCTTGGGCCTGTGACCGCAATCTCAACGGCATAAATGACGAGGGCGCCCCCCCCCCCGCCAATCCGGACCATCGTCCCACGGACGAATGGCAGGGAAATATTGCTGGCGAAGCTGCAATCGATTGCGGCAGCCAACCCATAAGCGAAGTAAGGATCTCTCTTAGCGTGCGCACCACGTCGCCCAGCGAAAGACTAAAGACCAACCATAGGCCAGCCATGGAGGATCGCCCAGCAGGGACAATCGCACAGGACCTAACGCGCAGCGGTGGGTTGGGAACGTATCCTCGCCGCCAACTGACGGCGACGGTCAGGGCCTATAACATGGCGGGAGCGATGCGATGAACGTTCCACAAAATGAACGCGGTTCCGTTCTTGTACTGACCTTGATGATCGCCATGATGCTATTGGTGGCTGGTGTTGCCGTCATGCAGATGAGCAGCAAGACCACAAAAATAGCCGGTAATTTTAATCGCCGAACCGAGGCCTTTGGCGCCGCGGAAACCGGTTTGCAGCGTGGGATTTCGATTCTGAAAAATTCAGCAGACTGGGCGACTTTGGTATCGGGCTCATCGTGTTCGCCCACGGTCGTCGACCCAGACGGTGTTTACAGCGTCCTCTGCGACAATTCCACGCCGCTGGAAAATCAAACCGTCATCGACCCTAGTAGCGCGACGTACGCCTACGTTTCCGGGACGTCAGCCAATATTCGCTACACTGTTTGGATTCGAAATGACCCCGCCGAATACTCGTGGTGCAACGGCGCGGAGGATTTGGGAGAAGAGGTCGACGATGGCGACTGCAATCACGATGGCTCAAATAATGCGCTCGACGAGGTGATGCGCCGAACCGACAGCGACGGGCGGGTGATGGTCAAAGCTGTTGGAACGGCACGCGATGGCACCAGCTTAGTAACGCTCGGGTCTGTGGTATCCAAAGGGGCCTCTCAAGCACTGCGCAACCAATATAGCCAGTCGGGCCTCAACGCCGCCGGTTCTAGCAGCACGAGGAACCAATAGTGACGAGGGACATCGGCTACGTATCTGCCCAGCGCGGCATCGTTGCCCTCGGACTAGCGGGTTTTGCTATTACCAGCATTGTTGGATGCGACTGCAATCAGCGGAGCAAGACGGCGAGCAGCACCAAGCCGCAGGTGGGAAAGAAGTCGACTCTCCGCCAGATTCATCGGGTGGCGCCGATCTATTCTCCGTCGAAAGAGTTGCGTACCAAGATGAAGCGAATTCATCGCCTCACGAAGGATATTCGCCGCCGCCTCGAGGGGAATATCGCCGTTGGCCACCCGGCCAAAGTGCTATCGAATGCCATCGCCCAATTGCCCCGCAAGGGCTCATTGGCGGAATTTTCTACCCAATTGGCGCGGCTCCAAAAAGGCGCTGATCAGCTATCTCATTCGACGACACCGTCGAAGAGTTATGATGCGCTGGTCGGTCAATGCGTCGAATGCCACCGTTCCCGTGGCAAATATTGGGTTCCAGAGCTGCAATCACTGAAACTACTGAGCCGCCGCGACGCTATCGACTCCCGCGCCGGGGAAGATACCGAAACGCGATGAGTAGAATCGAGCAACGGAGAACTCAGATATGAAGCGGCTGATACTCGTCCTTTCAATAGCCGCTTCCATCTTCTGCACGCAGACGGGACTCGCGGAGGTCAATCCCCTTCGTTTGATGAGCAACGATCTGAAGAGGCTGAGAGCAGAAGTCATTTTGGTTGTCGATGTTACCAATTCCATCGACGATCCCAGCGGCTCGGGCTGCACCGGCGACTATCCTGGCGATATCGACTTTTGTGGCGACGGCTCATGCACCGGAACCGAAGACCTCAATGGTTGCCCCGCCGACTGCGCCAAGGCCTCGGGTGCTGCCGCAGCTACGCGGTATCCGGGCTTTAAAGACAATTGCAAATCGCCCAATACCGAAAGCCGTTTGACAATGTTGAAGCGTGCCATGCGCTGGGTGCTTCCCAAGTTTCGGGGTGCTGCCACGTTTGCGTTGGTCACCTACGCAAACCATACGGGCTATTTTACGTATAGCACCACCACGGCGGCGCCGGCGGCTGAATACGCAACCATCTTTTTGAGCGAAGCGGAGATGCGCTACGGAGGCTGGACCGCGGCGGGTTATCCCTGGGATACCATACTCGATCGCCCCGAGCCCGCGTTCAAGGCAAACGGCGTGACCTATACCTTGGTGGATCTCGCGGCGGCGGCTGACGGTTCGGACGATTTGACTCTCGGTGCGGGAATCAACAGTCTATACCGCCGGGAAGACGCTGCGGGAAACCCGTACTACAAGCGATTCGATTGGAGCGACCGCATTTATCATGACGGTACCTATGAATGGCATTATGTCGGCAGCTATTATTCGTTTATGCAGCCAACCATTACCACGACGACATTCTCAACGACTGAATATTTGGGTCCCCGATACGTCGATACGATGGGCGATTCCTTTGTCTACCATAAATTCTTCGTCAACAATCCGCAGACCCCCTTTACCGAGGTAGGGCAAACGGCCAAGCTCTTCATGCCGTTGAGGGTATCCAACTACCAGTTCCATCATAACCATCAAATGGCCACCATGATGAACCGCCTGAACGATCCTTGGAATGGCGGCCTTGCCACGGACCATACCTCGCAAAACGCACCCGCGCGGCAGGCTATAGCCATGGCCCGCCAGCATTTTGCAGATCGGATCAATGGCACGGGCCCGTTCGTTTCTGAAGGACCCGATGGCTTGGGCAATTGTCGCAACCGATTTGTGGTGGTGCTCAGTGACGGTAAATATAGCCCATCGACCGCAACGTACGACCCACGCCCAGAAGTGAAGGATCTCTACGACGACTATCCGAGTAATCCAATCAAGACCTATGTCATCGGCAGCATCTTGGGCGGAAGTTCCAAGCCGCTCATCTTGGATGCAATGGCCGATTTCGGCGATAATGGTACGCTAGACAGTTCGGAATCTGCCCTGATGGCCAATGATGAAGGTGAGTTGGCGTCGGTGCTTTATACAACCCTACTCAACGCGTTGGCCGGCGATTTTACCACGTCGTCACCCGGAGTCACCACGTCGTCCGTTGGTGGTCCGAGCGCCAGCATCGACAATACCGTGTTATTGCCGTCGGCAGCCTTTCCCGGCTGGCAAGGCCACCTACGTGCCGCAAGAATCGATAAGAATCCCCCCGAAGAAATCTGGGACGCGGGCCAGCGATTGGCATCGACAACCTTCTTCACTCGAACGTTCTTCACCGGGCTATCGAATACCAATAGCGGCGATCCCATTCGCGTGTTCAACAACAACGGAGCGGGCGATATCAATGTAAACCTCAACGGGGCCGCACCATTCACCGACGGGGTAGGCATCAAAGGTGTTTGGCCGGGTACGGCGCCCACGCCGGACGCCAACCTCAAAGCGTTTGTGCAATGGTTGGCAGGAAAGAACAGAGATTGGAAGTTGGGTACCATCGTCAACACGGTTCCGGCCACCGTGGGACGACCGCCGCGAATGAGCCAAGCTCCCGGGCACGATGCATTTGAAGCGCTGCATGTCGGCAGAGAGGAACTGATCTATACGACGTCAAATGAAGGCGGGGTTCATGCGTTTAAGTCCGAGACGGGTGACGAAGCCTTCGTATACGTACCTCCGGCGGCGTTGCCGCAGCTCTACGAAATTTGGACGCGTGGAGGCCAAGAAGAAGATCCGGATGAGTTTATTTGGGCCATCGCCAATTCGGTACGGGTAGCGGATGTGCCGGACGGACTTGGGATCGACGCGAGCAATTGGACAACTCAGCTCGTCGTCACGCTTGGCAAAGGTGGCGAGGCGATGACGGTGTTGGATATTTCGTCACCGTCGGACTGCACCAGCGACCCTTGTGTGCTGAATGACCCGCCCTTTACCATCATCACCGATTCAAGCGCTTTGGGTCCAGCGGTCACGGGTCGGATCGGTGAGACGTGGTCTATCCCCACGATTTTCTATGCCGATGGTGCGAGTGGCTATAAGGGCGTCGCCGCATTTGGTAGCGGCTACGAGGGCAGCATTGGCGGCGATAACGAATACTACGTCTATATGCCTAACCTTTGGACGGTCGACGATTTGGAGCATGACCATTTGACGCCCACCAGTCCTCTGGTCGACTATTCCGTTTTTGCCGATACGGTCGCAGTGATCGATCCTGCGACCATGAAGGCGGTCGCGACCTACCAATCAGACCTCATGGGACGCATCACCCGTTACGACGATGGAGATGCGGCAACCCCTTCGACTCCTAACCCGCTCTTTGATGTTACGTCGAGTCATCCTATCTATTATTCCCCGGCAGCGTTCTATCATGACAGTAGCCGGGTAACCTTGGCTTTCGCTTCCGGCTCGTATTACGAGGAGGGCTCAGGCGGAATCAACTGGATGACCGATCCGTCGTACACGTCGCAGCTATACATGCGCAGTGAAATGGCGGGTACACCCAACGGCTTGGATACCATTACCTGCGACATCGACAGCCTGTGCAGCTGCATTCCAAACCTGCCTTCACCCTGCGCCTCACCGAGTGCCGCCGCGGTGCCGGTGATGAGTCCCATGATTTTGCAGGATTCAGCCATACCCGACAAACTGCACGTCTATTTCATCTACTACGACCCGCCGCCGCAACACCCGGCCAATTGCACCCAGATAATCGGCGATAGCTGGATTATTGAACTCACAACGGACGCCGCCGCAGGCCTAACCCTTGAACGGGCGAAGAGATACAAGGAGACCTATATCTCAGGGTTCATGGTGGTGGGCGGCGGCACGGATATCGCGTTGATCAAATCCGGCATTGGGGTGGGCGCCAAAGCCACGACCGAGACCCTTTCTGGCTCGCCTATTCCATCAGCGGCTCTACCCGCTACCGTGGAACTCTGGCGGGAGATGCGTTAGCACAGGGAACTTGCCCCTGTGACTTGACGTGACAGACCGCCGAGCTACAATTCCTTCTTTCTTTGGAAAGTGAGAGTCGCTCTTTGAGGCGCCCCGGTAGCTTCGATCAGGCCGTGCAGGCCATCAACTTCATTGCGAAATCGTCCCCGAAAACAGAGTTCATTTCGAGTTAAACCAATGCATCTTGGCGAGGTTCTAATGTTCACATATCTTAAACGAAGGCTTTTGTTTGCCGATGAGAGAAGGATTCTAACTGGGCTCTTCTGCGTCACGGTCTCCCTCTCAGCATCCATGCCGGCTTTTGCAGCGCCGGTTGAACTGGTGGCTGGCGACGTTCGGGCCCAAACCATGGCTATCTCCCAAGACAGCCGCTTTTTCGTCTTCCGGCCGTACGACCTGATGGCGCCCGTCAACGATGTGGGTTTGCTCGCAACCGTTCAAGACGCCCGAACGGGATGGCCGGTCGACTTGGGTAGGGATCTCTATCACGTCCACGAAACGGAGTTTTCATACCCGGAGGTTCGAAATCACCGCGGAAACACGTACTTCTATTTTAATGGATAAGAACTATCAACGGGGTTTTGGCCGGAGAGCAAAGTATCCAAGAGCTCCCGGAGAGGCGGCGGCCCAGGTTGGACGGCGTGGTTGTATTGAGAACGGCGTTGTGTGGGTAAGATGGGGAA
>Ga0257122_1001268_pt1 | contig 18441 bp, 3 predicted proteins | sample SI106_120metaG_FD_190146 | JGI IMG/M metagenome (GOLD analysis project Ga0257122, IMG submission 190146) | Marine microbial communities from Saanich Inlet, British Columbia, Canada - SI106_120 | ecosystem: Environmental > Aquatic > Marine > Inlet | place: Canada: British Columbia | collected... | reverse complement strand
GTGCCTTTTGAAACCGCCAGGTCACCGTTTGATTTTTACGAATTCCTTGTTAAGGACAAAGTAACCGTTTTGAACCAGACCCCTTCCGCGTTCAAACAGCTAATTCCTGTTGCCGTATCACAGGAAAATGAACTTTCATTAAAATATGTGATTCTTGGTGGTGAAGCGCTTGATACCGGTAGCCTCGATTTATGGTTCAATCGTTATCGTGATAAACAAATAGAATTGGTTAACATGTATGGAATAACAGAGACGACAGTTCATGTAACCAGCTTTGCCGTGACTCAAAGCTATATTCAAAATAATAAATCTGTACCTGTTGGTAAGCCGTTACAGGATTTAAAAATAGATATACTTGATAAGAATAGAAATCTTGCCCCGATAGGCGTTGTTGGAGAGATTTATGTGAGTGGGGCAGGAGTCGCGGGTGGATATCTGAATCGGCCGGAACTGACTGGGGAAAGGTTTTATAACAATCCTTTTCGACCCGGAGAGCGCATGTATCGGTCCGGCGATGTTGGAATGTGGCTTCATGATGGTAATATACAGTTTTCCGGCAGGATTGACAGTCAGGTAAAGATACGAGGTTATCGTATAGAATGTGGAGAGATAGAATACGCTCTTTTACAGCATCCGCTCATAAATGAAGCAGTTGTTATTTTGAGTGACGCCGAAATGAACGGAAGGGAACTTTCAGCATACATAATATGCGGGGAGGAAATTCCACTACAACATGTCCGGAAGCATCTATCAGGCAGGCTTCCTGGTTATATGATTCCCTCTTATTTTTTTCAGTTAGATAAAATACCGTTAACAAGAAACGGGAAAATTGATAAAAAGGAGCTGTCGAATTTTACACCAAGAGAATCTGATACATATGAGCCACCGAAAAATGAACTCGAACAGGATTTAACGTTGATCTGGAAAAAATTTCTAAAGACGGAACAGATAGGAGTAAATGATAATTTCTTTGACCTCGGAGGTAACTCATTCCTTTTGATTAAGGTGTTTTCCGAACTAGGAAAAAAACATAATGGACGGTTGCACATGACCGATTTATTTGCCTATCCAACAATATCGGAGTTAGCGGGACATCTGACAACAAAAGAGCCGGATAACAACATTCAACAAAGATACCATAAACGTGGTGTAAAACAAAAACAGGCGTTGATAAAGAGAAAAAAAAGTGCGATGAAGAGTCGGATTGAGAATTCACAGAATATTGTATAATAATTTTATTGTGTGGTATAGACATGGTAAAGTTTGAAGTGTCTACCCGAACGATTTGCCGGGCGGGTAGGCACTTTAAACTTTATATGATTTGAAAGGGTAATCTTTATATATGAGTAATACTGACACTGTCGATGCTTCAGTTTCTGTCGCTGTAATAGGTATGGCCGGCCGTTTTCCCGGTGCCCGTAATATTGGTGAATTCTGGCATAATATTAGTAATGGTATTGAATCTATCTCATTTTTCAGTGATGAGGAGTTATTAAACTCTGGCGTAGATCCAGACTTGTTGAAAAAACCGAATTACGTGAAAGCCAACTCAATGCTGGAAGATGTAGAAATGTTCGATGCATCATTTTTTGGCTACACGCCGAGAGAAGCTGAAGTTATGGATCCGCAGCACCGTCTGTTTCTTGAGTGTGCCTGGGAATCTCTTGAAAACGCGGGTTACGTTCCTGAAAACTATAAAGGCAGAATAGGTGTGATTTCAGGAACTGGCGCGAATAGTTATCTACAAAACAATTTACTTCCAAACCGTGAAATTGAAAAATCTACAGGTCTTTTTCAAATTCTGATAAGTAATGCAGGAGATTTTGTCCCAACCAGAACATCCTACAAGTTGAATCTAAAAGGCCCGAGTATGAATGTGGGAACCTCGTGTTCTACTTCACTGGCAACAGTGCAGATAGCATGTCAGAGCCTTCTTACCTATCAATGTGATATGGCGTTAGCAGGCGGTGTTAGGATTTTGTTACCACAAAAGGCAGGTTACCTCTATCAGGAAGGCGGGGTTCTTTCTCCAGACGGTCATTGCCGTGCTTTTGATGCTGATGCAGGTGGGACAGTAAGTGGTAACGGTGTTGGTGTCGTTGTACTGAAAAGGCTGGAGGATGCGATTGAAGACGGTGATCATATGTATGCTGTTATCAAAGGTCTTGCTCTCAATAATGATGGCTCTTCAAAAGTAGGATATACTGCTCCCAGTGTGGAAGGTCAGACAGAAGTTATTACTGAGGCACTGACAATGGCAGACGTCGAAGCCGAGACCATCAGCTACGTAGAAACACATGGTACAGGAACTGAGTTGGGAGATCCAATTGAAATAAAAGCACTATCCCGTGCTTTTCGGTTCAGCACTCAGAAAAAGTCGTTTTGTGCTGTCGGATCTGTGAAAACAAATATCGGACACCTGGATGCTGCTTCCGGTATCGCCTCATTCATCAAAACAGTACTGGCACTTCAAAACAAGGTAATTCCTCCAAGTCTGTATTTTAAAAAACCTAACCCCGGAATTGATTTTGAAAACAGCCCTTTTTATGTAAACGCGACACGTTCTGATTGGCAGACAGACGGAAATCCGCGCAGAGCAGGAATCAGTTCATTTGGAGTAGGGGGGACTAATGTGCATCTGGTTTTGGAAGAAGCACCGGCAGTGGATCCTCCTAAGTCAAATTTATTTGACAGACCCTATTATCTTTTGTCTATATCTGCCAGAAGTGAAGCAGCCCTGAATAAAGCGACTGCTAATCTGGTTGAATATTTACAGAATAATTCCGGTATTTATCTGCCTGACCTTGCCTATACTCTTTCTATTGGAAGAAAAGCATTCAATTACAGGAGAGTGTTTGTTTGTAAAGATATTGATGGTGCAGTATCCGCACTTAAGAGTCTTGACTCACAAAAGGTTTTTACGAATTCCCTGAAACAGAACGAAAATGTAGACGTGAAAGATACTTCCGATGAAATCTTGAATTCTTTGCGTGATCCGCAAACCAGCGAATCTGAAACTATGTTATTCCTGAACAAATTGGGTAAGCTCTGGTTAAAAGGAGTAGAGGTGGATTGGGTAAAACTTTACGCCCACAAAAAACATTACCGAATTCCTCTACCAACATATCCGTTTGAACATAAATATTACTGGATAGATACTCCTGAAAATACTCAGACTTCAGAGAAGAGTTATAAAGGCAAAAGACAGGATATTGCGGAATGGTTTTACATTCCTTCATGGAAGCGCTCTTTGCATGATTACCGGAAAAGTTCCGATCGAAAATGCCTGTGGCTTGTTTTTGTCGGTGAATGCGGTTTTTCTCATGAATTCATGAAAAAAATAAAAGAATATGATAACAGGGTGATTTGTGTTGCAGCCGGGAAGGAATTCAATAAAACAGGAGAAGATAGTTATGCTCTTAATGCTCAGAGACCGGAAGATTACATCTCTTTAGTGACGGAGCTGAAAAGTGCCGGGCGAATTCCTGAAAAAATTGTACATGTATGGAGTTTTTTCGAAAACGGAAACCGGGATTTGAAGTTCGATGAAATGCAATATTCTGGGTTTTATAGCCTGCTCTATTTGACTCAGGCTTTTGGAACGGAATGTTCAGGTAGCCCACTTCAAATTGCAGTTATTTCCAACAACGTTCATGAGGTAAGTGGGGAGGAAGAATTAATTCCCGAAAAGGCAAGCCTTATTGGACAGATTAAAGTAATTCCACAGGAATATTCAAATATCAGTTGCTGCAATATTGATGTCACTTTTCAAGAATCGAATATGAATCAACAAACGCTTATAAATCGAATCTATGAAGAGCTTGCCGCAGAATTTTCCGAACCGCATATCGCGTTCCGTGGAAACTATCGATGGATTCCAAGTTATGAACCCGTCCGTTTTGAAGTGGAGACAAAACAAAACCTGTTAAAAAATGAAGGTATCTATCTGATTACCGGAGGTCTGGGAAATATAGGGCTTCTATTTGCTGAATACCTGGCAAGGAAATATAAAGCAAAACTCATATTGATTGGTCGTACTGTTCCTGATAAAAACAGGATGGAGAAAATCAAAGAGCTTGAAAGAGCCGGAGCAGAAGTCCTGGTTTTGAGTGTGGATATTGCTGATGGAAAGAAGATGAAAGAGGTATTGTTACAGACGGAAAAACGTTTCGGACGAATTAACGGTGTTATCCATGCGGCTGGAGTTACTGGAGAGAAAGCGTTTCGTACCATTGCGGAAACGAATTACGAAGAGTGTGAAGAACAATTCAGGCCTAAAGTACAAGGACTGATTGCCTTGTCCAGGATTTTAAAGGGAAAGGGATTGGATTTCTGTCTGCTGTTTTCTTCTTTGTCAGCAGTGTTGGGTGGACTGGGTTTTGTCTCCTATTCCGCGGCAAATATTTTCATGGATGCTTTTGCTCAAAAGCAGAATAGATCGAGCAACTTCCCATGGATCAGTGTTAACTGGGATGGTTGGTTATTTGAGGAAATAGAACAGGCAGGCCCGCTTGGTAACCATCTGCTGGAATTTGCAATAACACCGGATGAAGGAATAGATGCTTTTGAACGTGTTTTATCCAGCGGGGCAAACCACCTGGTTATTTCTACCGGAGATTTATCTGAGAGAATTAAGCAATGGACAAAAATTAAATCCATTCACGATATTGAACAGACGCAGAAAAAAGAATCATCTCTGCATGAAAGACCAAATTTGGATACTCCTTATACTGGTCCGCGCAATGAGATAGAAGATAAATTAGTGAAAATATGGCAGGATCTGTTTGCTATAGAACAGATAGGAATTCACGACGACTTTTTTGAACTGGGAGGTGATTCGGTGATGGCAGCCCAGTCAATTTCCCGGATTAAAGACAACTTCGATGTTGATGTACATGTGGGTGATATTTTTGAAAAACCGACGATTGACGAGCTGGCGGAATCCATACTATCCAATACTTTGAAACATCTGGGAGATGATGACTTGCATGAAATAGTAACAGAAATGGATGAAATGTCAGATGGGAAAACGGTTTAATGAGAAAAAATAAAATTTAATCATATAGGAATTTCCTGTTTAAGAGCTTATACCTCAAAAGATATACACTTGTCATTCTGAGTGAAACGAAGAATCTCTCGTTAGTAAGCCAAATACACTTTGCGAGGTTAATGAGGCTTGCGTGAAGAGATTCTTCAGTCGTTCCTCCTTCAGAATGACAATTAGCGGGCTAAGTCCGCTAAAGGCGTTAATTCCTCAATTGTATAATATTGACTCGTTCGGATTAGGAATGTTTGCTCTTACTTAAATTGAGAGATTTAGTAGCCGCATCCTTTAGGTTGCGTAACTTAAGTGCAACTTACATGTACCAATCGGATGAGAGCGAACGCAGGCTAAAGCCTGCGGCTACTATAGAATAGGAAATTAAATCGCTTGATTTTGGTCTTATTAATAATTTACCCAGAAGGGGTTATATATAATAGCCCAGGGTAAGCAACGCGTCACCCTGGATAACCAGTAAAAATAAATATAAACCCTGAAAGGGTTTTACAAAATAGTAAAAATGCCGAAAACAACAGAACAACTTGCAAAAGATTTCAGGAAACTGTCTCCGGAAAAACAACGGTTTATTCTGCAAAAATTAAAGAAAAAGAAATCCGAAATAATCTCTGCGGTTAAGATTATCTCAAGACCGGATGATATTCCCTTATCTTTTGCCCAACAGAGGCTGTGGTTTCTTGACCAGCTAGAAGGCCCCAATGCCGCCTATACTATCCCTGTTGCCTTAAAGATAATTGGCAAATTAAATGTTCCAGTTCTTGAGCAGAGTCTGAACAAGATTATTCAACGCCATGAATCGTTACGGACTGTTTTTGATACAAAAAACGGAATGCCTGTTCAGCTCATATCTCTCGAACTCATATTAATGATTAAAATATTGGATATACAATCAATGCCTGATACGGAGCGTAATACGGAAATGAACAGACTGATAGATGAGGAAGATTTAAAACCTTTTGATCTTTCAAACGGGCCGTTAATAAGAGCGAAATTGTTGAAACTGGAATCTGAAGAGCATGTTTTCCTGTTAACCATTCATCATATCATCTATGACGGTTGGTCAATTGGCATAATGCTGAACGAACTATCGACTTTTTATCAGGCATATCTGAAAGAGGAAGATTATTCCTTTCAAGAACTTCCAATCCAGTATGCTGATTATGCAATACAGCAGCATGAACACTTCGAAGGTGATTTTTTACAAAAACAATCAGCGTATTGGAAAAACCAATTGGCAGATATTCCCGCAGTTTTGGGTATTCCAACCGATAAACCCCATCCAACGGAAAGAACGTATCAAGGCAGCAGGGTCTCCTTTACATTAAGTTTAGAGCTGAGTCAAAAGCTGAAGGATTTGAGTAAGAGAGAAGGCGTTACGTTATTCATGATGCTGTTGACGGCATTTGCGATATTACTGTCACGTTATAGCTCACAGAGAGATGTATTAATCGGTTCTCCCATAGCGGCACGTAACAGGTCGGAACTTGAATCTCTTATCGGTCTTTTTATTAATACCCTTGTATTGCGTATAGATTTATCAGTGAATCAAAGTTTTCAAGGATTATTAAGGCAGGTTAAGAGAACAGTGCTTGATGCTTATGCACATCAGGATATCCCTTTTGAAAAGCTGGTAGAGGCATTGGAACCGGAACGAGATATGAGCAGGACACCTTTGTATCAGGTTGGTTTTACTCTGCAAAATATACCTGTAAGTAATTTTGACATTCCCGGATTATCTTTTGTCCCGCTTGAAACTGATAAATTAACGGCTAAATTTGATTTAAATCTTATTATGAGTGAAACGGAATCAGGTTTAGGTGGAATTCTGGAATATAATACTGATATTTTCCATGCTGAAACTATTCAGCGCATGTCCATCCATTTACAGAATCTTTTAAATAACGTAATTCAATATCCTGAGCAATTAATATTCAGTATCTCATTTTTAAGCAGAGCAGAAGAAGATAAATTGTTATTTGATTGGAACGATACTAAAAAGAATTATTCCGATACCGGTTTTATTCATCAATTGTTTGAACTAAAGGCCGAACAAATTCCATCTGCTGTTGCAGTGATATTTAATGATCTTGAAATAACGTATAAAGATCTTAACTTCCGCTCAAATCAACTTGCACACTATATGAAATTGAGAACAGTCGGGTCGGAGTCTGTTGTCGGCGTATACATGGAACGATCTATTGAATTGGTTGTGTCTCTTCTCGCTATTCTTAAATGTGGAGGCGTTTACGTACCGTTAGATCCTGATTATCCTGATGAACGGACCAGTTTTATGGTTGAAGACTCGGATGTTGAATTAGTGCTGGTACAAGAAAAATATATGAACGATTTTGACAATAAAGAAATCGATTTGATCTGTGTTGACAGGGATTTGCATTTAATAAGTCAAGAGAACCGACATAATCTTTCCGTTGACTTCCAACCCGATAATCTGGCATATATCATATATACTTCCGGATCAACCGGAAGACCTAAAGGTGCCATGAATACGCATAGAGGTATGTATAATCGTTTATTATGGATGCAGGACTTTTGCCGGTTAAATGAAAATGACCGCGTTCTACAAAAGACTCCGTTTAGCTTTGATGTTTCGGTTTGGGAATTTTTCTTGCCGCTTATGACCGGTGCAACCCTGGTTGTTGCGGAACCTGAAGGCCATAAAGATAGTTCCTATCTGGTTAATTTGATATTTGAAAAAGAGATAAATATTATTCATTTTGTGCCGTCAATGTTGCGGGCTTTTCTTGAGAATAGAGAGATACGAAAATGTTCATCACTTAAACAGGTAATTTGCAGTGGAGAGGCATTGCCATTTGATTTGCAAAAACGGTTTTTTGATTGCCTGAATGCGGAATTGTACAATCTTTACGGGCCAACTGAAGCTGCTGTTGATGTCACTTATCATCATTGTGTAAAAAACACAAAGCATGGAATTGTACCTATAGGGCGGCCGATTCATAATACATCGATTTACATTTTAGACGAATATTTTTATCCTATTCCTATAGGAGCGCTTGGTGAGCTATATATAGGTGGGTTAAATGTTGCCAGAGGTTACTATAACCGGGCCGATTTAACTGCTGAAAAATTCATCCCTGATCCATTTTCCGATGAAAAGGGTGCGCGTTTATACAAAACCGGAGATCTTGTTCGCTTTTTACCGGATGGGGAGATTGAGTATATTGGGAGAATAGACTCACAGGTAAAAATTAGAGGGTTCCGTATTGAGTTGGGTGAAATTGAAGCTATTTTATGTCAGCACGAGTCAATTCGGGAAGTAGTTGTGATGGCTTGTGAAGACCACCCCGGGAACAGGCAGTTGGTTGCATACTATACTGGTAATGATACGGTGACAGATGACGAATTGAGAAATTATTTAAAAACAAATCTCCCGGATTACATGATACCTCAATTCTTTCATGAGCTGGAAAAGATGCCGTTAACGACTAATGGTAAGATAGACCGGAAGCGTCTGCCAAAACCGGATGGATCGTACTCCAGAGTGGAATATGTTGAACCTTGTAGTGAAACTGAAAAGTCCCTTGCTGATATCTGGGTTGGTGTACTGAAACTTGACAGAGTGGGCACAAATGATAATTTTTTCCAAATAGGGGGGCATTCACTTTTAGCGATTCAGGTGATGTCGCGAATACACGAGCAGTTTCAGCTTAAACTGCCGGTACGAACTTTGTTTGATGAACCGACTATCGATGGCCTGGCAGGGCAAATTGAAAAACTTAGCAAAGCGGTGAAGTCCGCTTCCATTGAATTAGATGAAGACAGAGAAGAAGGCGAGATTTAAAATTGATGAGAGAAAAAGTGTTAACGAAATTCTGTTAACGCTTGCCGAATTGGACGTTAAACTCTGGGCGGAAGGAACCCGTCTGCATTATAACGCACCGAAAGGTGCATTTACACCGGAAATACGGACCTTCATTGCCAGCCGAAAAGCCGATATACTGAATTTCTTACAGGAATCAAAATTCCTAAAGATTGAGCCGGTTTCACAAAACAGAGAGTTCCCCTTGTCTTTTTCCCAGGAGCGATTATGGTTCCTTGATCAGATGGTTAAAGACAATACCGCTTATAATGTGCCAATCGCTGTTCGGCTTAAAGGATCTCTTGATGTTTCCGCCCTGGAGCAGGGTATTCATGAAATAATTAAACGGCACAAAATCTTAAGAACCTCATTTCCGTCAAAAGATGGGAAACCGGTACAGGTCATTTTTGATTCTCTGAGACCTCCAATAGATATCGTTGATTTACAATCATATCAAAATGGTGAGAGGTTAAAAAGAGTTGTTGATCTTTGCACTGTTGATGTACAGACTCCTTTCAACCTTGCGTGCCTGCCTTTAATCCGAGTTAAATTGTTCCTCTTAGGAAAAACTGACAATGTGCTGTTTATTAATTTACACCATATTATTACCGATGGCTGGTCAACAGGCATTTTTTTCAGGGAGTGGTCAAACGTCTATCAAGGTTTTCTCAATAACACCCGGTTTCCTCTACCGGATTTGTCCATTCAATATGCAGACTTCGCATTCTGGCAACGGGAAAAACTCAATAAAGAGAATTTGAAATCCAGTATAGATTACTGGGAAAAGCAATTACTAGATTCTCCTCCTCTGCTAGAGCTTCCTTACGATAGGCCGCGTCCTCCGGCCCAGACATTTAACGGTGCCGCATTACATTTTCACATTGAATACAGTCTTACCCGGAAACTTAACCATTTAGCGCGAGAATCAAATTCCAGTCTGTTTATGGTTCTGGCTTCGGCTTTTAACATATTGCTTTTTCGTTACAGTAATCAGGATGATATTCTTATCGGTATACCGTCTGCCAATCGTAACCGTAAAGAGGTGGAACAATTAATTGGTTTCTTTGTCAATACACTGGTACTGCGTACGAACCTCTCCGACAATCCTGTTTTTACAGAATTATTAAACCGGGTTCGCCAAACAACCCTCGATGCGTACGCTCATCAGGATCTGCCTTTTGAACAGCTTGTGGAAGAATTACACCCGGAACGTGTACTAAGTCACACTCCCTATTTCCAGGTGATGCTGGCCATGCAGAATGCTTCAGTGGACTTTCCGAACATCCCTGACCTGACATTGATACCTCTGGAATTGGAACGCAGCACCGCAAAGTTTGATCTCACCTTTGAGTTTGCTGAAACGGAGAGTGGATTGTCAGGCTTATGTGAGTACAACACAGATCTGTTTGATGGTGCTACGATTACCAGGATGGTAGAGCATTTTCAAATATTGTTAAACGGTGTTGCAGACAATCCACATCAAAAAATATCAGAATTACCCCTGCTGAACAAAGAAGAACAAAAAAAGATTCTTATTGATTGGAACGCTACTCAGACCGAATATCCTGATAAGCTCTGCATTCATCAGGTATTTGAAAAACAGGCGTCTTTAACTCCCTACGCTGTTGCCGTTGAGTTTGGTGATGAACAGGTAACCTATAGCCAGGTGAATGTACGTGCGAACAAACTGGCCTATCACCTTATTGATATGGGAGTTGGACCGGAAGTTCCGGTTGGTATTTACCTGGAGAAATCCATTGAAATGATTGTAAGTTTTCTTGCTGTGTTGAAAGCTGGTGGGGCATATATACCGTTAGATCCGGACTATCCCGTAGAACGTCTGCTTTTCATGATCGGTGATTCCGGTATGAGACTGATAATAACGCAAAGAAACGTGTCAATCAGTTTACCTCAAAATACTGCACACCTTGTTTGCCTTGACAATGATCAGGATGGATTTTCTCCGGACAGGGTAGAGAATCCGGTCAATACGGTAATGCATGAAAACCTTGCTTACGTGATATACACTTCCGGTACTACCGGTAAACCAAAAGGAGTGATGGTTTCGCATAAGGGATTAGTTAATCTTGGCGGAGCCCTTGGACGTGCATATTATGTTAAAGCGGACAGCCGTTTTCTGCTCTTTGCTTCCTTCAGCTTTGACGCATCGGTAGCAGAGATAATCATGACCTTTTATGCTGGTGCTACTTTAATTCTCGGAACACGTTCAGAGTTGATGCCGGGTACTGATTTAGCGCAAATGTTGGATAAGTATAAAGTGACCCATGTTGTACTCCCTCCATCTGGATTGACCGTTATGCCGAAGGTGACATTAGCCGCATTACAATCTCTCGTGGTTGCCGGAGAAACATGTTCACCTGTTCTGGCTGAAGAGTGGGCAAATCAATACCGATTTGTTAACGCGTATGGTCCGACAGAGGCAACCGTATGTGTTGCATCCTATGAATACAAGGCTGACAGTGCGAAACTGCCAATCGGCCGTCCAATTGACAACACCAGGCTCTATATTTTAGACAGAAATCTTACACCCGTTCCTGTCGGCGTTTCCGGTGAACTGTATATTGCCGGCATCGGTTTAGCTCGCGGCTATTTAAATCTCCAGGAATTGACCGCGGAAAAATTTATTCCTGATCCGTTCTCTCACGATTCCGGTTCCCGTCTTTATAAGACCGGAGACCTTGCCAGTTATCTTTCAGACGGGAATATTGAAATTCTTGGTCGTCTTGACCAGCAGGTAAAAATAAGGGGTTTTCGCATTGAACCGGGAGAAATAGAATCTGTGCTTTCAGAGCACCAGGGTGTTAAAGAGTGCGCGGTTACGATTGAACAGGATAAATCAGGGAGTAATTTACTGTCGGCGTATTATGTGGGTTTTGCTCAAAGTTCTGAAATTCGCGAATATCTTAAAACAAAATTGCCGGATTACATGATACCGGCATTTTTTATCATCATTGACAGGATGCCTCTGACGTCGAATGGAAAAATCGATCGTAATAAACTTCTCTTGCAGGAAAGATCATTAATTCATTCTGAAACAGAGTATATTGCGCCTGATACATCGACAGAAGAGATGTTGGCCCTAATCTGGTCTGAGGTAATGGATGTAGAAGTGATAGGCAGCAATAGTGATTTCTTTGATATTGGGGGTCATTCTCTGCTTGCAACCCAAGTTGTTTCGCGTATTCGTAAATGTTTTTCAGTGGATTTTTCAGTACGCCGCCTTTTTGAATTGCCGGTGTTATCGGATATGAGCAAGGAAATCGACGCGAAACACCGGGAGAGCACACTCAAGCTGTCGCCTATTACTGCTGTTGGTAGAAAAGGAAAATTGCCTCTTTCCTTTGCTCAGGAAAGACTCTGGTTTCTGGATAAACTGATTCCGGATAGTCCCTTTTATACTATTCCATTAGCAATTCGCATAAATGGTAGTCTCAAGATAGATGTCCTGGAGAAATGTTTTAATGAAATCATACGGCGTCACGAAGCCTTAAGAACAACATTTCCCACTATTAACGGAATAGCGGTGCAGGCCATAGCACCTGTCAAACATATGCCCTTAACCATAAAAGATTTGAATCATTTATCGGATGACATGCAGACCAAAGAAGTTGAACGTGCTGTTTTTAAGGAATTCAGTCTTGCTTTCGATCTGGCAGAAGACCCTCTAATCAGATTTAGTCTGATGAAACTGAAACCGTCTAAACATGTCTTACTTTTAACAATGCACCATATTGTTTCTGATGGGTGGTCAATGGGTATATTTGTTAAGGAATTAACTGAATTATATAAAGCTTTCAGTAAAGACATGAAATCGTCCTTGCCGGAACTGCCGGTTCAGTATGCGGACTTTGCTGCGTGGCAACGAAACGCATTAGACATTGAACCGCAATTGCACTATTGGAAGAATCAATTATCGGAATTGCCGGTGCTTAAACTCCCTCTTGATTATTCACGGCCGGATGTTCAAACCTTTCGAGGTAAAACGGAAAGATTTGAAGTGGATCATGTTGTTACAAAATCGTTAAATGAATTAGCCGCAAAATCGGGATGCAGTTTGTTTATGGTTTTACTGGGAGCCTTTTCTACGTTGCTGTCACGCTATACGAACCAGGATGATATTGTAATAGGCGCTCCAATAGCCAATCGCAATTACCCTGAAATCGAATCCCTGATCGGTTTTTTTGTCAATACTCAGGCATTAAGATGCGATTTATCGGGGAATCCGAATTTCCTGGAATTACTTTCACGCATTAAACAAACCGCGTTTGATGCCTACGCGAATCAGGATATACCCTTTGAAAAATTGGTAGAAGAGTTACATCCGGAGCGGGATATGAGTCGGAATCCATTGATGCAGGTGACCATGGCTCTTCAAAACGCTCCAATGCCTTCCGGAGAGGTGTTGCCCGGTTTGAATATAAGCTCTCTTGATTTTGATCCGGAAACGGTAAGGTTCGATATTGAATTCCATATATGGGAAATTGAAGGCAAATTGAAATGCAACTTTATTTACAGTGTAGATCTGTTTAAAAATGACACGGTCAAACGTATGATCCGGCATTTTCTGACCCTGGTAAACTCAGTGGTAAAAAATCCAAACCGGAAAATTGCAAATCTGCATGTTTTAGAAAAAGAGGAATTAGAACAAATTCTGGTAACGTGGAATGATACCGGTCTGAAATACAATAGTGATACGTGTGTTCACCAACTGTTTGAATCTATGGCAGAAAGATCACCGGATGCGCAAGCCGTTGTTTTTGAAAACCGGAGTATTACGTATAGAGAGTTGAATACAAGGGCAAATCTTCTATCTCATTATTTAGTTGAACATGGTGTTAAGCCTGGAAAGCCGGCAGCCATTTGCATGGAAAGATCGTTTGATATGGTTGTGGGAATACTTGCCGTGCTTAAGGCCGGAGGGGCTTATGTACCACTGGATCCGGTGTATCCGGAAGAACGTATAGTTTTTATTTTGGATGATGCTAATGTCAAGGTATTACTGACTCAAAGAAAGCATGCCAATAGGTTTTCAGACCTGAAGGTTCGTGTTGTTGAACTTGATAAAACAAGCATGGCTCAATCAGACGACGTGTCTGCGGATAACCTGAATAATAGTAACCCGGTCAGTACGGGTGTGAGTGCAAATGCTGCCTACATCATTTATACATCAGGCACTACGGGAATTCCAAAAGGTGTTACCATTACCCATAAGAATTTACTGTCACTGCTTTATGCTTTTGAACATACTACACCATCCTCAGGAGAACGCATCGGTGTTTCGGTATGTACTTTTACGTTTGATGTTTCGGTCTGGGAAATATTTTCAAACCTCTGTTTTGGGGGGACCCTTCATATTCTTACTCAGGACACCTTTGTCGATCCTCCTATTTTTGCCGATTATTTGACGAGAAATAAGATCTCCAGTGCTTATATCCCAACCGCATTATTAGATTCGGTTGCGGAATGTCTTAAAGAAACTAATCAGAGAGTATCTTTAGAGCATCTTCTTGTAGGGGTAGAGCCTATCAAACAGGGTACATTGCAAAAGTATAAAGACCTGTCGGAGAAAATCAAAATTGTGAATGGTTACGGACCTAGTGAATCTACTATTTGCGCAACCTTTTTTCTTTTTCCGGAAAAAAGTGATGAGCCGCAAAGCAGAACACCTATCGGTAAACCTGTCTCTAATTATCAGATATACATACTTGATCCTTCTCTAAATCCTGTACCTATTGGAGTAAATGGGGAAATATGTATTGGCGGCCATGGTCTTGCAATGGGATATCTGAATAGTCCCTGTTTAACTGCTGAGAAATTTACTCCAAATCCATTTTCCGATAAACCGGGTGAGCGTATTTACAAAACTGGAGACATGGCCCGGTATCTGCCAGACGGCAATATTGAATTTATCGGACGTATAGACAATCAAATGAAAATCCGTGGATACCGTATAGAGGCGGGAGAAATTGAAACGGTCCTGGCAGAGCATAAGGGAGTTAAGCAAAACGTGATTATTGCCAGAGAAGACGATCCGGGCGAAAAGAGGCTGGTTGCATACATAGTTCCGGATTTTGACTATCTTCGTGATGAAACGGAAAACGCGGAACAGATTTCAAGATGGCGGGAAGTCTTTCAAAACAGCTATAGCCAGTCAAACGCGGAGGATGTGACTTTTAATATTAGCGGCTGGAACAATAGCTATACAGGTGAGCAGATCCCTGATGAAGAGATGCGTGAGTGGGTTGAAAGTACGGTAAACAGGATTTTATCTTTTCACCCTGAACGGGTGTTGGAAATCGGTTGCGGTGCGGGCCTTTTACTTTCAAGAATAGCTCCCAGGTGTAACGAGTATGTAGGAACTGACTTTTCAGGTTCTGCTCTGGAATATGCTGAATATTTGAAAACAAAAGTGCAGGGGCTAAGAGGAGTAAAGCTTCTACACCGTCCTGCCAACAATTTTGAAGGTGTTGAGCCGGAATCATTTGATATGGTGATTCTCAATTCGGTTATTCAGTATTTTCCCAATATAGACTACCTGCTTGAAGTTCTTGACGGCGCAATAAAAGTTATAAAACCAGGAGGCATCATTTTTGTTGGCGATGTAAAGGATTTGAGATTGTTGAAGGCTTTTCATGCATCGGTCCAATTATACAAGGCAGCTCCATCTCTTGAGATATCACAACTTAAAAATAGGGTCCGTCAAGCTATATTGCAGGAAGAAGAGTTTTTTGTAGACCCTGCCTTTTTTTACGCACTGAAAAAACGTCAACCTTCTATTGCTTATGTACGAACAGAGCTGAAACATGGCCAGCATCATAACGAATTGACAAAATTCAGATATGATGTGATGCTGCATATAAATGATGAGCCGATAGCGGTACCGAATATTCACAGTATAAATTTCAGCGATTTTAATGGAAATGAATTCGAACAAAACATTACGGAACGCCGGGACCATATTATGAAGGTACAGGGAATATTAGATGCAAGGAAACAAACTGATCTCGCATTAGTCAAACTGCTCGATACATTGCCGGATACCGCCTCGGTAAGCAGGTTGAAGGATAAGCTTTCTGCTTCCGTTGAAAATACGATGGATCCTGAAACTATATGGAATTTAAGCAATGAATACTTTATCAGAGTCAGTTGCGCGGATAACGGCTCTAACGGGGTTTATACTGTTTTGTTGAGAAGAAAAAAAACCGGGAATCAAGATTCAAACCGGGGAGGCGAGAATGTTTTGATAGAATGGGAGCAACCTGTTATCAATGAAGAAAAACTATGGAAATCCTACGCGAATAATCCTCTTCAAAACAAATTCAGCAGAAAACTTACACCAATGTTGCGGGAATTCATAAGTGAAAAACTGCCTGACTATATGATGCCGTCGGCTTTTGTTATGCTGGAAGAATTGCCGTTTACTTCAAGAGGGAAGATAAACAGGGCGGGTCTCCCGGCACCTGATCGTAAAAGAACGGAAACAGAGGAATTTGTTGAAGCGGGGACTGATACAGAAGAAATTCTTGCACAAATATGGGCTGAAATTCTCGGTGTTGAACAGGTTGGTGTTCATGATAATTATTTTGAACTGGGCGGAGATTCCATTTTAAGTATTCAGATAATTTCCAGGGCAAACCAGGCAGGATTAAAGCTGACCCCCAAAGACCTGTTTACAAACCAGACAATAAGAGAATTAGCGACGTCAGCCGGTTCAATACGCGCAATTGAGGCAGACCAGTCTATGGTAAAAGGCACGGTATTGTTGACACCGATTCAGCGATGGTTTTTTGAACAGAATTTTGTTGAACCGCATCATTTCAACCAATCCGTACTTCTTGAAGTTCCAGTTTTTAACTCGATGATATTTGAAAAGAGCTTTAGACTATTACTACAACACCATGACGCCTTGCGTTTGCGTTTCTATCAGGATCATGCCGGTTGGCATGAAGAGATCGATGACCATGACAATTCAGTACCATTTTCCGTTCATGATCTTTCAGGACGAACTTTTGATATTCAGAAAAGAGACCTAGAGATAATCTGTTCAGAGTTACATGCGAGTCTGGAGCTTTCAAAAGGGCCTTTGATCAGTGCTGCCTTCTTTGATTTTGGGAATAACCAGTCGGGACGTCTCTTTATCACGATACATCATCTTGCGGTAGACGGTGTTTCCTGGCGGATTTTACTTGAAGATCTGCAAAGCACTTATGAACAATTATCACAGGATAAAAAAGTAAAACTACCAAAGAAAACAAGTTCATTCAAACAATGGTCGGAGAGGTTGGCAGAGTATGCGCGTTCGGAAGAGCTTCAAAAAGAGATTGAGTACTGGTATAAACTATTGAAGTACAAAAAATGTTCTCTGCCGACTGATTATCAGGGAGGCATAAGCAGTAACACGATAGTTTCACGCTCTCACGTATGTGTAACATTAGACGGGGAAGAGACACAGACTCTTTTAAAGGATATTCCCTCGGTTTACCATACTCAGATTAACGATATACTGATAAGCGCTCTATTACAGAGTTTTGTGACGTGGACGGGAAATGATTATCTTTTGCTCCATTTAGAGGGGCATGGCAGGGAAGAGCTTTTTGAGGATACGGATGTTTCAAGAACTGTTGGATGGTTTACAACAATCTTTCCCCTTTTTATTGAGTGCAGTGTTGAAATAGACAAACTTTCTACCCCTGACGTACAGGGTAAAATCCTTAAATCAGTCAAAGAACAGCTACGTCGTATTCCGGACAGGGGCATTGGCTTTGGTGTGCTGAAATATCTGGCTGGAGATGAAAAGCTACAAACACTTCCTCAGCCTGAAATCAGTTTTAATTATCTTGGTCAGTTTGATCAGGTTCTATCGGAATCTTCTCTTTTCAAACCGGCAAAAGAACCGACAGGGGCTGCACAAAGTATGAAAGAGATGAGAAGTCATGTAATAGATATCAACTCTTCCGTCGTTGAGGGAAGTTTAATAATCGATTGGTCATATAGTAAAAACATCCATAAACCGGAAACCATTGAATCGTTATCTCATTCATTTATTGAAACCTTAAAATCTATAATAATCCACTGCCACTCTCCCGAAGCAGGAGGTTATACTCCATCTGATTTCCCTGAAGCAGATCTGGATGATGAAGATATTGAAGGTTTGCTGGATGAGATAGAGGAATAAATATGAGCAAAGACAAAAATATTGAATCCATCTATCCACTATCGCCGATGCAGTCGGGTATGCTTTTTCATACGCTGTACGAACCGGACTCGGGTATCTATTTTGAACAGATTATTTTCCGTCTGCAGGGGAATATTAACACAACTGCATTTCAGGATGCATGGCAGAAAGTAGTTGACCGGCATGCTGTCCTGCGAACACTGTTTGTCTGGGAAAAAACCAAAAAGCCGCTTCAGGTTGTTCAGAAACAGGTAGAATTGCCGTGGTTGAACCTGGACTGGAAAGGTCAAACTCCTGATGAGCAGGAAAAACAGCTTGAAACGTTTCTTCACGACGATTGTAGGAAAA
>Ga0257122_1001266_pt1 | contig 18454 bp, 16 predicted proteins | sample SI106_120metaG_FD_190146 | JGI IMG/M metagenome (GOLD analysis project Ga0257122, IMG submission 190146) | Marine microbial communities from Saanich Inlet, British Columbia, Canada - SI106_120 | ecosystem: Environmental > Aquatic > Marine > Inlet | place: Canada: British Columbia | collected... | reverse complement strand
TATTAAGGTTTTTTGGTGGAGAACCATCGAATATTCATGCTGTGGCACACAGCTATATTGAAAATAATGGTGATCAATTTGCTGCTATCATGGATTTAGATTCTGATACTATTGGTAGTTACAATGCACATTGGTATTCCCCTGGAGGGTGGAGTGCCATATTATACGGAGACGGTGTAACCGTGGAATTTAAACCATTGGAAAATGGTACATGGACGGATAAACAATTTAAAACACATGAAATAGCACCAGATGAGGTTGATCAAAAATACAAGCCGGGATTCTATGGACAGATGAAAGCGTTCGGAGAAATGGTTATCAATGGCGACCTTCCATGGCCAGGACAGGACCTGGCAGCTTCATACAAGACAATGCAACTGGCTGAAGAAATTTCGAATCCATAATTTTACTCGATTCCAATATCTGTTCCAAATTTGATTGTAACAAGTGCCTGAGATACGTAATAAGGATGCAAAATAGATGAAAAAACAATCTTAATTCAATCTAATATGCTTGAAAAAATAAAGAGACAGTATCAGTATGTTATTTCTAACAGTGAATATTATAAAAATAAATTTAAATCTGTTAGAGAGTTTAAGGCAATCGAGGATTTTAATAAACTGCCATTTACAACAAAAAATGAAATACTCTCTGATCAGGAAAATTATCCACCTTTTGGTAGTAATCTCTGTGTTTCAATACAAAATATTCAAAGAATACATAAGACATCAGGCACAACAAATAAACCAGTAATGATTGCTCTTACTCATAATGATATTCAGCATACAGTTGAGGTAGGTGCAGATTGTTTTATTAGTTCCGGATTGAAGAGGAGCGATCTCGTTGTTCATTGTTTGAATTACAATATGTGGGCAGGTGGATATACTGATCATCAGAGTTTGGAAAGAGCAGGAGCATGTGTAATACCTTTCGGTGTAGGGAACTCCCGTAAATTATTAGAAACTATTCTTCAGCTAAAAGTTACTGCTATACATTGCACACCATCATATTTATCAAAATTAGAGTACATCATGAAATTTGAATTGCACTTGGAGCCGCGGGATCTTAATTTGCGGTTGGGATTGTTTGGTGCAGAATCTGGGCTACAGGACCAGGATTTCAGAGAAAGCATTGAGCATATCTGGGGGCTTCTGGCTATGAATGCAAATTATGGTATGTCCGAAGTGCTGAGCATAATTGGTGCAGAATGTTCATTTCAGAATGGATTGCATTTTTTTGGAGAAAAAGCATTGTTTCCAGAATTGCTTGATTTACAAACTCAAGAATCATTGCCTATAGAAGAGGGGGCTGTTGGGGAACTGGTTCTTACTAATTTGTACCGGGAATCACAACCTCTTATCAGATATTGCACTGGTGACATTATTGCTATATTGGGCAGAGAGTGTGAATGTGGGAGTTCTACGTTTAGATTTGAGGTAAAGGGGAGAACTGATACGATGCTTGTTATCAGAGGATTGAATCTATTTCCCAGTAATATTGAACAGATAATTAATAAAAGCCTTGGCTTTATTACGGAATCGTATCAGGTGTTGGTAAATAAGAACAATCCAATTGATACTATCAAATTAATACTTGAGATAAAAAAAGGTAATCAAATAAGTGAAGAAGCGTTAAAAGCGAAGGTCATATATGATTTTGTTGAGCATCTGGAAATAACACCAACTGTAGAGTTTGTACAAGAGGGTGCGTTACCCAGGGTAGAAGGTAAGTCACAGAAAATATTAAGAACATTATAGGGTGGGGGGGGGTGTCATGTATAAATTAAAATCACCTGATGTGTATGCGTCAGAAATCGCAGGATTCCTGAATTCGCTATTACAAGGACCGGATTTTGTAGTTAATAATCCGACCTCGTTGCGTGATATTAGCGATAATTCATTCTTTTATATCGACAAAGGAGCGGATTTACCGTCTGAATTGTTAAGAAAACATAAAAATGTGTTAATATTATCAAGCAAGAAAATTGATTTACCAGAAAACACCATATCATATATTGAAACAAAGTCTCCCCGTAGTGCATTTATGAAAACGGTTAATGAGTTCTATATAGAGTTTGATTCAGTTGCAATAGCGGAATCATCCACGGTACATCGACAGGATTTGCTGGGTAGAGGAGTATCTGTTGGTGAGCATACTGTGATAGGACCCGAAGTTTCGGTAGGTAATTATACTAAGGTTCTTAATAATGTAGTGATATCGGGACGTGTGAAAATCGGTAACCACTGTTTGATAAAGGATAATACAACTATTGGCAGCGAAGGATTCGATTTTGAATGCGATGAGGACGGAATCCTTGTTCATGGTCCACAGATTGGAGAAATTGTAATCGGCAGCAATGTCTGGATTGGGGCAAATACGTCAATTGAGAAATCTTTTGTCGATAAAACGATTATTCAAGATAACGTAAAAATAGATGATTTAGTACAAATCGGAGGAAGCAGTAGTATTCATAAGAATACCATGATAACTGCCGGTGTGATTGTAAGCAGGAATGTTACTGTGGGTGAAAATTGTCTTTTATCTCCTAATGTAAGTGTGCGCGATTCAATACAGATAGGGAACGATGTTACCATCGGCATTGGATCCGTGGTCGTCAAGGATATGCCAGAAGGTGCAGTTTATGTTGGCAACCCGGCTCGATTGTTGAGAAAGAACAAATAGGAAAAAAGGTGTCTGATGTATGGGCCAGTTTAGTTAAACAATCTATTTCGCAGAAAGTTATGTTATATGACTGAAAAAGTATTAAAAACAATGTTTCCGGAAAAAATCACACCTTTTTTAGAGAGAAAAATGGAAACAATCATAAAGGAAAAAGGAGAAGAGTCTTCTGATTATCAGGGATTATCTATTCAGTACAGAAAATCCGAATATGAGGATATTGATACTAAAGAAAACAACCTCAAACATTACGAAGCTGAGTTGGATGTGAGTGCAGATGGACATGAACTCAAAGGCCTTGAGCGTTTGTATCGGAGGAGTCTGGTTATAGCACCGACCACGATCTGCGTTGCTCACTGTCGGTATTGCCTGCGTTCCAATTATGAAATATTTACCTTGAAAGAAAAGCAGATAGTTGAAATTGCAAAATATTGTGGCTCACCGGCGCTACGCGATAAATTGCAGGAAGTTTTGATTACAGGCGGAGATCCGCTTATTGTACCGCAGAAATTGCATTATCTGGTAGAATCTATGATCGAGTATGCTCCAAATGTGAAAATATTTAGAATTGCAACAAGGCTCTTAACACAGGATCCGACCCGAATAGATAATAATGTATTTGAAATATTTAGAGAGAAACCTTCGATACGCTTTGAGCTGGCAACGCAGATCAATCATCCCGTTGAATTCTTCCAGGAAACAGTTGATAAGATACACGTATTTTCCGAAATGGGTGTAAAGCTATATTCGCAGAATGTTTTGCTGAAAGGTGTTAACGATAACATCAATGTATTAGTGGATTTATATGATAAGATGCGGGAATATGATATTGAGTCTCATTATCTTTTTCATTCCATTCCTCTGAAAGGCACCCATCATCTGAGGACAACGGTTGCTAAGGGATTATGCCTGACAAGGGAGCTGGTAAATAGTGGTCTCGTTTCGGGACGTGTTAAGCCCATGTATGCTGCAATGACTGATATTGGGAAAATAACGTTTTATGACGGTGCTATTATTACAAAGGATTCTCGGAACAGGCTTCTGCTTCAATCGACCATATCCTATAAAGATAGGCTGGCCTGGAATCCAAACTGGGTGCTGCCGAAAACTGCGGAAGTTGATAATGATGGTTTGTTGCGTGTATGGTATCTAGATGGCACGGATGATTAAAATAACTGCGAAATGGTATGAATAAAGAGAAAATCATAATTATAGGATGCGGCGAACATGCTCAGATGGTTATTGACAATGTTGAAGAGCAGGATATGTATGAAATTTTTGGTCTGACAACCAATAATGAAGAGGAATTACAGATGAAAATATACGGATATTCTGTTGTCTGTAAAGATGATGGAATAGAGGAATTGTTATATGAGAATGCCGACATTAAAGGATATATTCTGGGAGTGGGCAGTATGGTACTCAGATATAAGCTTTACACATGGCTTGATACTCTATTGACTGCAGTTAATATCATACATCCAGCTTCTACCGTATCCAGGCATGCTCAAATCGGAAGAGGAAATCTTGTTGAAGCATATACTAAAATAGCAAATAGTGCTCAACTTGGAAATCATTGTATAATCAACAGTTTTTCAGCAGTAAACCATGATCAGGTAATAGGAGACAATGTTTTGATTGCAGGTAATGTAAGCATGGCAGGGAAAAGTATCGGGGATAATACGATTATAGCCGATGGTGCCTCTATAGGCTTTAAGAAACGTGTCGGAAAAAACTGTATTGTTGGAGATGGTTCAGTAGTTACCAAAGATATACCGGATAATGTGATTGTGTATGGCAATCCAGCCAAGATAGTGAGGGAAAATGTTCGGTCAGGATAAAGTGTTTATCATTGCCGAGGCAGGTGTGAACCATAACGGTTCTTTTGATCTGGCCTGCAAACTGGTAGATGTTGCGGTAGATGCAGGTGCTGATGCAGTTAAATTCCAAACATGGAAGACTGAAAATGTTGTTACTAGAGATACAAAAAAAGCACTATACCAAATGCACCGGAGAGATGATACTGAGACCCAATTTGAGATGCTAAAAAAGTTGGAGTTATCTTTTGAAGAATTCGTGAAGCTTAAACAATACTGCGATATCAGAAAGATTATGTTTCTATCAACCGCAGATGAAATTGAAAGCGCCAACTTTCTAAATTCAATTCAGAATATATTTAAGGTAGGCTCGTCTGAGCTTACAGACTTGCCGTATTTGAGAAAACTTGCGCAGTTTGGCAAGCCGATAATCCTATCAACAGGCATGGGGGATTTAGAAGAAGTTAAATCAGCACTTAACGCTATTGTTGAGCCTGGATTGCCGAAGGATATGATTACCATACTGCACTGCACATCTGCATATCCCACTTCATATGAAGAGGTTAACCTGCATGCAATGATTACCATTAAAGAAACGTTTGATGTTAAAGTGGGTTACTCTGATCACACGATGGGTATTGAGATTCCAATTGCAGCTGTATCATTGGGAGCAACTGTTATTGAGAAACATTTCACTCTTGATTTAAATATGGAGGGGCCAGACCATAAATCATCTTTGGAGCTGCCGAAATTGCGTGCAATGGTAGAGGCGATACGCAATGTTGAAAAGGCTTTAGGGGACGGAGAGAAAAAACCTACGCTTTCAGAGTTACAGAATATGACAGTAGCTCGCAAGAGCATTGTGGCAAAAGAATATATTCGAAAGGGTGAAACATTTATAAATGAAAATATTACCGTTAAAAGGCCTGGTACAGGTATTGACCCTTCGCAATGGAATATAATTATAGGTAAGCAAGCGCAGCGTGATTTCAAACAGGATGAACTCATTGAAATATAGAATAAGGAGAAGATGAAAGCAAAGCCGAAAATATTTCTTGCGGACCTTATACATAACCAGTATGGGTATAATTACTGCGTTCCTTTAAATATCGGGTGTTTGGCCGCGACATTAAAGCAGAAATTTGCTGACTCATTAGATCTAAGACTTTTCAAGTTTCCTGATAGACTTATCAAAGCACTTGATGAGAAACCTGACATCCTTGCTGTGTCAAACTACGATTGGAACGTTAATCTAAATCGAGCAGTTATTCAGATGGCACAGAAACGTAATCCGGATATTTTCGTTGTTATGGGTGGGCCGAATATACGGTACAAGCCTGAAGGAATAAAACAATTTCTGGAGAAGCATTCATATGTTAATGCATATGTTATGTTTGAGGGAGAAGAGGCTTTTGCAGGTATTGTCTCACATCTTCTAGGCCATGAAGGTTCACTGCATACTTCTCTGATAGAAAGATGTGTTGAACTAAAGCAAGTTGCATACTTAGCTCCTCATGACGGTTCTCTTGTCATGGGATCATTGTATCCGAGTGTTAAAATGAAGCATATTCCGCATGCATCCGCATGGTTGTCTGGTTATCTGGATCCTTATCTTAACTGCAGGTCTTTTCCTCTCTCCCCTATTATTGAGACTACGCGTGGATGCCCACACCGGTGTACATACTGCACCTCATGGGGTACTGCATTTACTGGAGTTAAAACAGTGCGGGAGTTTGAGCTTGAGACAGTCTTTGAAGAGCTTGAATATATTTTTAGGAATGCAGAGCAGGACTTTTATTTGATTGTTGGTGATGCTAACCTGGGTATTCTAAAAAGAGATGTGCTGGTAGCTGAAAAGATTAAAGAGCTCTCTGGTCGTTATGGAAAACTTACCTCGGTAGGCATTGACACATCCAAAAGTATGATTCATCGCAATGTTGAGATATATAAGACACTTGGTAACTTGAGTGTACCGACATTCGCACTGCAGACTTTCAATGAGGATATTCTTCGCAACACGAGACGGAAAAATGTAAGTTTTGATGATATCAGGATGCTGGTTGACAAGGTACACACAAACGGATCAAGTATAAGCACTGACCTTTTGGTGGGACTGCCAGGAGAGAGTAAGCAGGCACATATTCATAGCATAAAGAAAGCTTTTGACGCAGGATTTGATAAGTTTCAGATTGCTGATATTCGGCTTCTTCTCGGTACTGAAATGGAAGAGGACTCTTCCCGTGATCGCTATGGCATTAAGACAAAGGCTCGCATAATTCCCAACGCATTCGGTGTCTACTGTGGCCACAAAGTTATTGAGTATGAAAACTGTATTCGTGAAACAGATGCAATGTCAGAGATGGACTTTTTAGAATTACGGCTTTTGCACGGTCACATCTTTTTAATGCTGAATCTTGAAATCGGAAGGCCCCTTCTGGATTTTGCTCAACATCATGGGCTTCATCAGGTTGACTTGATTGCAGACATTAGTACGATGCCACCTCCTAACGAATATCCTTTGCTGTCAAAACAGTTTAAAGTATATATGGAGAATTCTATGAGTGAGTGGTTTGATACACCGGATGAGGCGGATGCTTATTATATGCAGGATCAGGTTTTTGGCAAGCTACAGGAAGCAGGTTTTTCAAAACTTAATTATGAATATGCTTCTAACTTGATTGTAGATACGGTTCTTGCTGACGAATTCTTTAAATGGATAACCATAAATGTTAAAAATCATCTTCCGGAGATCAGTACGAAGCTGATTGATGAGCTTACTATTTTCTCTGATAAGCGTATTATTCATTATCCTGTTAACGATAACTCTCCTTCCGAGTCGATGGAAATATCAAATGCAGCTCTAAAGGAGGTCAGTAATTATGTTGCAAATTACGACGACGAGGTGTCTCAAAATGCAGAGAAGCAAGTTGTTAAGTTCACTGTTGATGAATTGCAAACTGAGAAAATCCAGGGCATGGTAAGTGCAAATACTGCTGCCCGTAGTGATCTGCATGCTGTACAACTTGTGCTACAGTTTCATAATAAATTGTTTATTCGGAATGCACTGATAGCTAGAGACAATATATTACAGAGATCCTGAGTTTTTATAGTTTTTTTAACTGTCAGGATTAAGAAAGTTGTAATGATTAAGCCATGAAGAGAAAGATATGTGTTATAACTGGCTCAAGATCAGAGTATGGTATATTAAAACCGTTGATATACGAGATAGCTGAAGATGCAGACTTGACATTACAGATAATTGCTACGGCGATGCATTTGTCGCCTGAATTCGGCCTAACCTATCAGGAAATTGAAAATGATGGTTTTAAGATTAATGAGAAAATTGAAACACTCTTGAGTTCAGATACTCCGGTAGGCATATCTAAATCTATGGGTTTAACCATTATTGGGTTTGCGGAGAGTTATATTAGGCTGGTACCTGATATTGTTATTGGTCTAGGGGACAGGTTTGAGCTTATGAGTGCTGTTACTGCCGCACATATTGCAGGAATACCGGTAGCTCATATTGGAGGTGGTGAAGTTACTGAGGGTGCGATTGATGATGCTTTTCGCCATTCGATTACCAAGATGAGCCAGTTCCATTTTGTTTCTGTAGAAGAATATAGCAAAAGGGTTATTCAATTGGGTGAAAATCCTGGAAGAGTGTTTTGCGTTGGAGAGTTGGCATTGGATAGAATTGAAGGCATGCCGCTCATATCAAAAGAAGAAATAGAAGATCGTTTAGGCATACAGTTTAGCAGACGAAATATACTAGTCACATATCATCCAGTTACTATAGGGGATGATGTGAGTGCTGAACAATTTCGGTTTCTACTCGATGTATTAGCGGAGCATAATGAAACAAATATTATATTTACTAAGGCAAATGCTGATACATATGGCAGGATAATAAATAAAATGATTGATGAGTATGTGGCACGGCATGATGCAAACTCATATTCATTTGATTCATTAGGTTCTCTCTGTTATTTGTCTCTTCTCCAGTATGTAGACGCTGTGGTAGGTAATTCGTCAAGCGGTATTGTAGAGGCGCCGAGTTTTAGGATTGGAACAATTAACATAGGAGACAGGCAGAAAGGTAGAATTCGATCTGAAAGCGTGATAGATTGCAAGTCTACAAACAAACAAATCTCCTTGGCTTTTGAAAAACTGTATTCTGATAATTTCCAGAAAGAATTGAAGAGTGTCGAGAATGTTTATAGTATGAAAGATAAGAGTGCGGCAAAGATAAAGGATGTATTAAAAGGTATTGATTTAACCAGTGTTAAAAAGTCATTTTATGATATTAATTGATTTGGGCTAAAGGGCAGTGACTCAGAAAGTAGAAGAGTGGTTCTGAATGTCAATAAAAGTGCTTGTAATTGGTTTTGGTTCTATAGGTAAGCGTCATGCTGACATACTAAATTCAATGGATGTTGTTAGCAGTGTAACTGTTCTGAGCAGACAGATAAACCTCCCTTATGAAACATTGACATCATTAGAAGAAGTTTCAAAGCTGAACCCTGATTATATTGTTATTGCTTCAAATACCGCTTTGCATTACAAACAACTGGCTTTTTTGGAAAAAAGTTTACAAGGCAAGAAAATACTTGTTGAAAAACCTCTTTTTGATTCATTCTATGACTTTGAGATTGTGGCAAATCATGTTTTTGTAGGATATGATCTGCGCTTTCACCCGCTCGTACAGCTGATTAAGAAGAAGACTGCTGAAAGAAATATTTGGAATATACAGGTGTTTTGCGGGTCTTATCTTCCGGATTGGCGGCCCGGAAGGGACTATAGGGAAACGTACAGCGCAAAAAAAAATGATGGAGGAGGGGTCTTGCTTGATTTAAGTCATGAGATTGATTACGTTAGATGGATTGCCGGACCGTTGAAAGCCGAACATGTGTATAGTTGTAAAGTATCTGACCTTGATATTGAGACTGATGATCTCCTTCTTTTTACAGGAAAGTCAGTGCCGTTGGCTCATGTTCATATCAGTCTGAATTATTTTACTCGCAAGCCAATGCGTCAGATTATCATTGATGGGCAAGGTATCAGTGTTCAGGCCGATCTAATTGCTAACACGCTGTCAGTGTATGAAGACAATGAACCATCTGAATATGCCTGGCCGGATCTTGATCAAAATACTGCCTTTCTGAATCAACACAAAGCGATTATTGACGGCGATCTTTCAAGTGCTTGTAACTACAAAGAAGGCTTGGAAACTATGCGTCTGATAGACAACATTAGGCCTTCTTTATACACATGAAAAAACGTATGAAAAATCTTTGTACTATCTGCATGCGCGGTGGATCAAAGGGTGTTCCAAATAAAAACATGAGAGAGCTTCATGGAAAACCTCTTATGGCATACACAATCGAGCAGGCCTTGCAAAGTGAACTGTTTGAGCATGTTGTTGTCTCCAGCGATTCTCTAAAAATTATTGAAATGGCTAAATCCTTTGGTGCGGAAGCATGTTTTGTGCGTCCTGCCGATCTTGCCACGGATGAGGCTTCCAAGCTTCCAGTAATTCGTCACGCATTCATAGAATCTGAGAGGCATTATGGTCAACAGTTTGATGTACTGGTTGATTTAGATGTAACGTCTCCTTTACGATTGGTGCAGGACATTTCAGGAGCTTACGATCAGTTTCAAGAGGAGGATGCAGATATGCTGATTACCGCCAGTCCAGCACGCAGGAACCCTTATTTCAACATGGTGGAAAAGGTGGATGGCAGGGTCGATATAGTAAAACAGATGGAGAATCCTCCAGTCCGCCGACAAGATGCCCCGCAGGTATACGACATGAATGCTTCCATATATATATGGAAACGGAATGCTTTGTTGAGCAGTGATAACCTTTTTACTGAAAAGACATCACTCTTTATTATGCCGGAAGAGAGGTCTGTTGATATTGATACTGCACTAGACTGGGATTTTGTAGAGTTTGTTTTGGGTAAACGTAGAGATAAATTCAATGTATGATTATATGAGCAAATACCGTCTTGAAGGCAAAATTGCTTTTGTTGTAGGCGGCCTTGGTCTAATAGGAAAAGAGGTGTCTACTGCCATTGCTTCCGCAGGAGCTAAAACCCTTGTGTTAGACATAAATGATGAAGGAGGGGAGGCTTTAGTCGTTGCGCTAAAGGGTAAAGGCCTTGAGGTGATTTATAAAAATTTTGATTGTGCAGAAGTGACAAAGCTTGATGAAAATCTTTCTGTTCTTGTCGATGAGTTTGGCTGTCCGGACGTCTTTGTTAACTGTTCATACCCGTACACGGAAGACTGGGAAAATAGTTCGTTTAAGAATATTACTCTTGAATCTCTTCAAAAAAATGTTGATATCCATATGAACTCTTTTGCATGGTTGGCTAAACGAGTGGCTGATGTTATGGTTAATAATGTTAACGGTGGATCTATAATCCAATTTGGGTCTACATATGGAGTAGTTGGCCAGGATCTGTCTATCTATGAAGGTACTGGTATGGGTGAAGCTGAAAGTATGGCATATGCTGTTATTAAAGGCGGAATAACAAACTTAACACGTTTGATGTCCTCGTATTATGGGAAATACAACATAAGAGTAAACACACTTTGTCCCGGAGGTATTTCAGGGCACGTTGCCGGTGTGAGTGATGAGCAGGATACAGCGTTTGTGAAAAACTATTGCAAGAGGACCCCATTAAAACGCATGGGTAATCCAGAGGAAATTGCCACTGTGGCCCTGTTTCTAGCTTCAGATGCTGCTTCATACATCACAGGTGCTACTATTATGGTAGATGGAGGATGGACGGCTATTTAGGTGCTTACAAGAACGTTGAAAACATTACATGGAAAAGACTAGATTGATTGTATTCTAGATAGTTTTATGACACATATAGCAATAATCGGTGCTGGCCAATTGGGTTCACGGCATTTACAAGGGCTGAGTGGGGTTGATCGGGCTATTCAAATATCCGTTTTAGATCCTGCTCCTGCTTCTCTTGAAAGGGCAAAAGTCAGGTTTCAGGAAATGCCTGCCAATGAATATATTAAGTCCATTTCGTTTTTCGAATCGTTAATTGCACTCAAAAGTGATGTTGATGTGGCAATTGTGGCAACTCATGCCGATGTGCGTAGGGACGTTGTCGAAGAATTACTGGAGCATGTAAGCGTGAGGTTTTTGATCTTGGAAAAGGTTGCCTTTCAATCTGTGGAAGATTTTCAGGATGTAATAGATTTACTTGAAAAGAAAGGAATAAAGGCATGGGTGAATTGTACAGCGAGGATGTATCCATTCTATAAAACCTTAAAGCAAAAACTGCGATCAAGGGGAAAGCTATATATGAATGTCACCGGCGGGAACTGGGGTTTGGCCTCAAACAGCATACATATGCTTGATCTTTTTGCATTTCTAACTGGAGAAAATAAAATATTTTTAGATGGTTCAGATATAGATAGCAATGTACTAGAAAGTAAAAGAGAAGGGTTCATCGAACTTACCGAAAACTTGAGAGGAAGGACAAAGAGTGGTAGTAAGATTTCCTTGATGGATTGTAAAGACTCAAAAACACCCTCTGTTATCATTATTTCAAATGCGGACTCAGTTAGTATAATCATGGATGGTTCGAGTAAAGCTCTTCAATCCAAAAAAGGATCTAATAGTGAATGGGAAGAGGTGTCGTTTCAAGTTCCATTGCAGAGTCAGTTAACGTGTATTGCGATTCAGCAGATCCTTGATACGGGAAAAAGCGACCTCCCAACGCTGGAAGAATCCTTCACCATACACAAACCAATGCTTGAAACATTCAATCAACATTTAGAGGAATACACAGGTCGTCATTACGAACGAGTTCCGATAACATAACTGAAAACGATGTTACTGTTCAGGAAACAATATGTAGATTATTGAATATAAGAATGTTTGATAGAAAAAGACTAAAACTGGAAACGTTAGCTAAAAGAGAACATGAGTTAGCTAGTAGTGAAATAATGCCTTTAGGTAAAGTTGACTATGTAGATGAGCCTTTAAGAAAAGTAGCTGCACGAATTATTAAAGCCAGGAATAATAAGTCGATAATATTGATGATAGGAGGACACGTTATTCGTTCAGGCGTTCAGGAATATCTAATAGATTTGCTGGAAAAAGGTTACATTTCTTGTATCGCGATGAACGGTGGTTGCATGATTCACGATTTTGAGTTTGCTCTTGTTGGTGCAACTACTGAAAAAGTCGCCAAGTATATAAGTCAAGGACAATTTGGGCTGTGGAAAGAGACTGGTCAGATAAATGATATTATTAATGTAGCCCATAAGCTGGACGGACAGGGTATGGGAGAAGCCGTGGGTAAAGCTATTTTTGAAGGTGGATTTCCATTTAAAAATATTAGTATCTTAGCAACATGTTACCGATTAAAGATCCCGGCGACTATCCATGTGGGCATTGGTTATGATATTATACATGAGCATCCAAATTTTGATGGTGCGGCTACAGGGGAAACGTCATACCGTGACTTCTTGAGATTTACGAAGGTTGTGGAGGAGTTGGAAGGTGGAGTAGTAATGAATTTTGGTAGTGCGGTGATGGCTCCGGAAGTTTTCTTAAAAGCCCTTAGTATGGCAAGAAATGTTGCTCATCAGCAAGGGCAGGAGATTAAGCGATTTGCTACTTTGGTATGTGATCTTCATGGTCTTCCAGAAGATTTCAAGAAAGAACCACCAAAAGATAATCCCGCTTATTTCTTCAGGCCTTGGAAAACTATGCTTGTCAGAACAGTGGCCGATGGAGGAGAGAGTTTTTACGTACAAGGAAGACATTCGGATACCATCCCAGCGCTTTGGACTGCGATAAATGAAATTGAAAATCAACAAGCTGCTTAGATTAATTCGGGTAATAAAACGAGAAACATATCAGTTCTATTTTAGGAAAGTGCAGAATGAAGATTGTTGAATTTGAAGAACTTGAAAAGATCCTTCGAGATCTGAAATCTGAGGGGAAGAAGATAATTCATTGTCATGGGTGTTTTGATCTTATGCATCCGGGACATATCAAGTATTTTCAGGCAGCAAAGGAGATGGGAGATATACTAGTTGTGACAGTTACTCCGGATGAGTACGTGGACAAAGGCCAAGATAGGCCGGTTTTCAAACAAGGCTTAAGGGTAGATTCCATTGCGGCACTAGAATGTGTCAATTATGTGGCTGTTAATAAATGGCCAACTGCGGAAGAAACTTTAAGATTATTAAGGCCGGATATCTATGTTAAGGGCCAGGAATTCAAAAATCTGGAGGATAAAACAGGTAAAATCCAAAAGGAATTTAAGGTTCTAAAAGAGATAGGGGCAGAACTGAAATTTACTTATGAAATAGTTTTTTCTTCAACCGAATTACTAAATAAACATTTTAATCCACAAAATACGTAGATTAAAGTGACAAAACTGAAAGTTGCCATTTAATCAATTTCGATTCTAAATCAAACGACATGCTTATGATTATTAATAAGCGTAATCTGAGGATGGAACAGGCAGTCTGTAAATACTATGTATTATAGAGATAAAATTATTAATCAAAAGGACTTAGAAGGCAAAGTAAAACAAGCAGGAAAGGCAAATTATCGAATTGTATTATGTCATGGCCACTTCAATGTACTTCATCCCGGGCATTTACGTTTCTTACAATATGCCAGTGAGCAGGGGGATATTCTTTTAGTCGCAGTGTTAGGAGATAAGTTACTCAAAAATGAAGAAAAAACAAAGTATTTCAGTCAGATCGAACGAGCAGAAGGAGTGGCTGCTTTGCAAAATGTGGAATGGGTGGTAATTTTGGATGCAATGTCTTTTCACAAGGTGGTTGATGTTGTAAAACCATCTGTCTATGTATTGGGTAAAGAGTTTGAAGAAGAGTTTGCTAAAGATGTTCAAGTGAATATTAAACAGGTAGAAACCAATAATGGAAAGGTTTTGTTCAGTTCTGGAGAAGTTCACTATGCCAGTGCAGATTTTTTGTACCAACCATACGAAAAGATTGAACATGATAGAGTTCAAAAATTTCAGGAGTCTTGTTATCGGCATAATATTGAACTGGAGGATCTGGAACACTATATCAGACAATTTCAGAATTTGAATTTGGCAGTAGTTGGAGATACGATTGTTGATCAATATATTGCCTGTGATGCATTGGGAATGAGTGCAGAGGCACCTGTTATAGCTGTTAAAGAATTAGAGGCAAAGGAATTTGTTGGAGGTGCTGCTATTGTGGCTTGCCATTTACGCTCATTAGGCGCTCAATGTCACTTCCTTTCTGTAGTTGGCGACGATCAACCCGGGCAATTTGTACGGGAACAGTTGGCAAAACGTGGATTAGATCTCTGTCTTCAAATAGACAATAGCCGTCCCACAACTTATAAGATACGTTATATGGTTAACAATCAAAAGTTGTTTCGAGTTAGTCGGTTACACGACAATTCAATTTCGAAAGAAATAGAATTACAAATTATTTCTGAACTGGAACAATTGGCGGTGCAATTAGATGGAATCGTTGTCAGTGATTTTGTTTATGGAGTTATTTCTAATCGTTTATTGTCCTCTATTGTCAGAATTGCTAAGAAAAATAAAATTAGATTGTTTGGTGATCTGCAATGTAGCACGCAGGTTGGTAATATCTTGAAATTTAAAGAGTTCGATTTTCTCTGTCCAACAGAACGTGAAGCTCGCCTTGCTCTTTCTGATCATGAAAGTGGATTGGAAAAATTAGCTTTGAATATCTTGGAATTAACAAATACTACCAATTTATTAATTACTTTAGGTACTGATGGGTTTGTTGCACATCAGGCAGAGAATGGAAGTAGTGTAGTTAAATCACAACACTTTCCTGCCCTGATTTCCAATCCGGTTGATGTTGTTGGTGCTGGTGATGCTTTGCTATCTGCGGCATCAATCAGTCAATGTTCTGGCGCCAGTTTGATGGAGGCTTCTGTCCTGGGAGCTTGTGCTGCGGCTATTGCTGTCAACCGCATAGGGAATGAATCTGTTACGGCCCAGGAACTTATTGAACTTATAAGAAAAACTCTAGCATATGCCCCTGATGCCAGAATCGTGAGCAAATAACTGATGGAAAAGATGAGTGTGTTGTGGGTAAAAAGCAGTGAATATGGTAAAAAGAATAATATTTCGTATTTGAATTAATGCGAAGTCTCCAAATTCAGTAACAATGGATAAATATAGAATTGACAGTCATAAATTGATTTATCATATTCCAAGGGTTTATGATTGGCTAAAAGGAGAAAATATTTATCCTGTGTACATGGAGGTGAGTCCTTCAGGTGCTTGCAATCACAGGTGTTTATATTGCGGTTTAGATTTCATGGGCTATAAATCGAATTATTTAAAAGCAGATGTCTTAATGGAGCGACTTTCAGAATTAGGAGAATTGGGTTTGAAAAGTGTTATGTATGCTGGCGAAGGGGAACCTTTTCTGCATCCGGAGATGGCACCCATAATTGAGCATACGAAAAAATCCGGAATTGATGTGGCTTTAACTACAAACGGAGTGTTGTTAAGAAAAAAGATAGTTGAAAGGGTTTTAATTAATACTGAATGGATTAAGGTGAGTATCAATGGAGGAACAAGAGAAACTTATGCCAAGATACATCAATCCAAACCTGATGATTTTGATAAGGTGATTGAGAATTTGAGTTTTGCGGCTGAGATTAAGAAAAACAAAGGTTATAAATGTGTTCTGGGGATGCAGTTGGTGCTATTGCCGGAAAACCACCACGAAGTGATTTCTCTTGCTAAATTGGCTAGGGAGATCGGTATGGATTACTTTGTAATAAAACCTTATTCCCAGCATCCCCAAAGTAAAACAGATAAATATAGTACAGTAAAGTATAGTGGCTTTGAGTACCTGTCTGAAGAATTAGAAAAAGTTAATTCTGATAGTTTTAGTGTTGTTTTTAGGAGCAATGCTATGGAAAAGTGGGATAATAATCATAGAGATTATGAACACTGTTTAGCTCTTCCTTTCTGGTCTTACATAGATGCTGGGGGTAACGTGTGGGGATGCAGTATTTATCTTGGTGACGATCGTTTTAAATACGGCAATATTTATGAAAGAACTTTTAAGGATATCTGGGAGAGTGAAGAGAGGAAAAACTCTCTTCACTGGGTCGCAGAAAAGCTTGATGTTGCCCAATGTAGGGTCAATTGTAGAATGGATGAGGTTAACAGATATCTTTGGGAGTTAAAAGACCCTCCGGCACATGTAAATTTCATCTAAAGATAAAGAAGTTACATTTTTAATTTTAGGTTCATGGATTTTAATAATAAGGTGATTATATGGCTCTTTTATATACAAGGCTAAAGATATTTCATTTTCGGGATAAACTGGAATCTCTGCCTCAAGAGAATAAGAAAATCCTGCCACCTCTTCATATCAGAATAAAACCCACTAATATGTGTGCGCATAAATGCTGGTACTGTGCGTACACAGCTGATAATTTGCAATTAGGAAAAGACATGATAACTAGGGACTTCATTCCAAAGGAAAAAATGATGGAGATAATTGAAGATATAGATGAAATGGGTGTTAAGGCATTGACGTTCAGTGGAGGAGGAGATCCTTTTTACTATACATATCTGCTGGATACTGTAAAAAAACTTTCAAACACTTCGGTTAAATTTGCATCATTAACAAATGGATCAAAACTAGATGGAGAACTTGCAGAAATTTTTGCACATAATGCTACATGGTTACGGATTTCGATAGATGGTTGGGACGATGATAGTTATTCTAAATACCGGGGTGTTAAAGAAGGTGAATTTACAAAGATTATAAACAATATGAAGAATTTTAAGAAATTAGGTGGAAAATGTTATCTGGGAGTATGTCTGGTTGTTGACAAAATGAATGCTGCTCATGTACATGGTTTCTTAAGAAAATTAAAAGATGTGGGAGTAGACAGTGTAAAAGTGGCACCATGTATTGTAAGTAACAGTGGAAATGAAAACAATGAGTATCATAAACCAATTTTTAATCATGTAAAGGAACAGGTAAAAAAAGCTATTGAAGAGTTGGCAGATAAAAATTACGAAATCTTTGATTCGTATCATGAGTTAGGTGAGAAATTTGAGAAAGAGTATTCTTGGTGTCCGTTTCTGCAGATTTTGCCTGTTATCGGAGCAGATCTTAATGTGTACCCCTGCCACGATAAGGCCTATAATATGGACGAGGGGTTGTTGGGTTCCATAAAGGAACAAAGATTTAAAGATTTCTGGTTTTCGGACAAGAATAATTTTTTCAAGATTAACCCAATCAAACATTGTAATCACCACTGTGTAATGAATACTAATAATAAGCTTGTACTTGAGTATCTAAATACCGATCAAGAGCATTTGGGATTTATATAATGGTAAATTTAGAAGAAAAAGCGAAAGAAATACGCAGATTAATCTTTCAAACAATTTGTGACGGAGGAGGGGGACATATTGCTGCTTCTCTATCAATAGTAGAAATATTGACGGTTCTTTATTATGGCAATATTTTAATGGTTAATCCTGGAAATCCGACAGACCCGGAAAGGGACAGATTCGTTTTGAGCAAGGGACACGCCTGTGTTACGTTGTATGTCATATTGGCGGATAAGGGGTTTTTTAATAAAGAACATCTTGCTACATTTGGAAGCAGCAATACTATTCTGGGAGGGCATCCTGATATGCATAAGGTTCCTGGGGTTGAAGCAACAACCGGAGCTTTGGGACATGGATTTCCATTTGGAGTTGGCATGGCCCTCGCCGGTAAGCTGGATAAGAAAAATTATAAAGTCTTTGTCGTTCTCGGAGATGGAGAATGTCAGGAGGGCTCTATATGGGAAGCGGCTATGTTTGCGCCACATCACAAATTGGATAATCTTACGGCTATCATCGACTATAATAAGATACAAGCAATGGACCACATTGACAATATAGTATCTCTCG
>Ga0257122_1001265_pt1 | contig 18459 bp, 12 predicted proteins | sample SI106_120metaG_FD_190146 | JGI IMG/M metagenome (GOLD analysis project Ga0257122, IMG submission 190146) | Marine microbial communities from Saanich Inlet, British Columbia, Canada - SI106_120 | ecosystem: Environmental > Aquatic > Marine > Inlet | place: Canada: British Columbia | collected... | reverse complement strand
AATCCCACCTGTTGGTCAGTAACCATCCCGGAACCTCCATCTCGAGTTCCGGGGCAGGTTAATCACTACCCTCAAAAATGGGTATTTTTAATTGTCGTTGGTGGGTATTTCTAATTGTCGCTGATCACTGGATACCGCGGTCAAGCCGCGGTATGACTTTTGTGGCGGACTTTGATCGTGGTAAAGGAAACCCTCATTGAGGGGATTCAAATTGTGTCATTGAACCCAGCTTTCGAAGTCTATCCAGCACGTCTTCCCGCTACTTGATCGCGGGATCCACCCTTCCGCCTCCATGGCGGGGGCAACTTTACAGTGGATCGTCCGTCCACGGGAGATGAGTCTGAAGGAGTGGTGGCTATAACTTCTGGATACCGCGATTAAGTAGCGGTATGAATTGTGGAGATACTGGCTACAGAAAAAGGAACCTTTGGTGAATTCATAGCCTTGACACAAGTAGATTAGGCGATTAGTGTCAAGTAAAGGAGAAGAGCCTGTGTCGTCTGTAACAGTTCGAATTCCAGAAGAAAAGCGGGATGCTCTGAAGGTGATTGCCAGCGTTGAAAGAAGAGCCATTCAAGATATTTTATGTGATCTGATTGATGATTATCTTGAAAGACAGAAAGAAACCCTCGAACTGCTTTCAAATCCAGAGTGGGCTGCCCTGATTGCCGCTGGAAAAACAGAAGTAGAATCTAAGGTGCCCGGGGTTTCTCTTGATGTGCTGGAAGATTGAGCTTAAGCCCACAGCAGCTAAATCTTATCAAAAGCTCGAACCTCAGCTGAGAGTCAGGATTAAGGCTTCATTGGCTGATTTGCAGAATACTTCGGATCCGCTGCGTGCTAAAGGAGTCAAAGCTCTGGTAGGTAACCTGAAAGGAGACTACCGAATCAGGCTCGGAGAGTGGAGAGCCCTTTTTACTCCCCATACCAAAGAGGGAATTTTGTACGTCTACGCAATTTTGCCTCGCTCAAAGGCTTACAGGTCCTAAAACCAATCTCTGATCGGACTCTACTTCGATTCCATCTCCGAGAATCTCTTGTAGGGTCGTAGTTCATTGAAGATTCGGAACCTCATGGTTGGTCCCATGTCCAGTACATCCATGGCCTTATGCAGCTGGTCCCGGGTAAACCCTGCAAGGACTTTAAAATCTACAGTCCGAACACTTTCGGGATCTTTGCGACCTCGAAATACCACTTTTTCCAGGACGCTGGCCAATTGATAAGTCTCATCATCAGGACGCTCTGACCACGGGTCACGAGCGTTTAGGAATAAGTATCGCAGTGCCTTGGCTCCCTTTTTACGAATGATCGGGACTTGCTGCTCATGTGGTACAAAGCGGGTGCCTAATTCGATTGTGTAGGCTAAGACATCATAGTCTGCATAGAGGTAGTCGTCCGAATCACCTGCGGCTGGATAGAGATCGGCGGATTGCATGGGTTCGTAATCCATGATCTCCCCCATTTTATCTCCATATTTTTTGAAAATAGTATGATCTTTAGCTTGAATAGAGGTGGTATAACCCCACGGCCAGAGGACTAGTTCGGAATAGGAGTGAAACGAAATACTGGCGACAAAGCCATACTCTTCCTGTAAGGCACGAACAGCCTGATTTTCCGCCTCAGACATGGGATCTGGTCCCTTATACACATCAGACCATTTAGAACCCGATGAACCGCTTGCTCCCCACTTATAGGAATAATTACGATTATTGTCCACCCCGGTGCCATATCTTGAGTCGTTAGAGTTGCGGTTCTTTCTCCACATCTTTGATTCATTTCTGGAAAAGGTTCCCCCGTCGGAATTTAGCATGGGCACATATACAATGATGGAAGTATCCAGAATCTGCCTGGCCTCAGGATCAGAAGCGTATTTTGTAAGAAGGTCCTGTATAGAATGAAGAGGAACCTCTGTGCTAATCCATTCTCTGGAATGATGGGTTCCCATGATAAGAAAGGACTTTTTCTCGACGGTGGACTCCTTATTCGTTAGAACCAACCCGTGGATGGGTCGACCTTCGAAGGTTGTTCCGGCACTGATGTACTTTGCTAGTTGAGGATAATCCTGAGCGGCCTGCTTAATTTCATCTTCCATCTCCTGAAGAGTGTGGTAGGTCCCGAGGTTTTCTTGCTGTTGAATCTCACGAAACTGGGCTTCCCAGTCCTCCTCAATGACCTTACCCTGGCTAAGAAGGAGATTTTTAGCGCTGCGGTTTTCAGAAAGAGCCTGCATTGCATCCTCATCGAGATGAATGTGCAGAGCCTTTGGAGATGTCCCTTTACAACCAAAGTCCAGATCGAGTTGCTCAATCATACGTCGATTATTGGGGGTGTTTGGTACCTCTACTAGTTGCCCCGCCAACGCCGAGGCAGAAAGGGTACAGGACAAGATTCCGGCAAATGCAAAACGCTTCATAATTCCTCCTGCCCTAACCTACGAAAGAACCCAAAATTAGTTGCAGCAGAGAATGAAGAGGAAGATAAGCTCTGGACCCAGAAATTGAGTCGCAGGAGATCCACTAGAAAAATGTGAGTGGATGGGTGTTGTGTGGTAAGGATTTGCCCCCGAATGGCAGAGCCAAGAAGAAGATCGTGGGTCGATGGCTGGTGCGTGGTGCAAAACTGGGGTTTCAGCAGTGGTATATATGATCAGATTGCGACGAAGGACGATGCTGTAGGTATCGTTCAAGGAGTAATCGGGTCATAGATGCCGGTGATGGAAGGCCAGGTTTGCACCTAAGCATCAGTCATCGGCCCACCATAAGTGAAAACGGGGCCAAAAGGCCCCGCTTCTTCTGTATAGAGTACTGTAAGTGAATCGAAATTCTGACTTCAAATAGTATTGCTATGAATTACTTCGGGTGGTGATCCCCCATCTCTAACTAATTTGAGAGAGATAGCCCCTTTAAAGAAGGTTGCTAACAGAACCTTGCCCTGACTTTCTCCAGGCCATCTCCTTGATTCTGTGAATCTCCACTAAGCTGATTGGAAAATTGTGCCGATGAATTACTTAAGGCAACTTTTCGTGATACCACTCGCACGGATTTAGCGAACCGCCGCCAGTCACGCGGCACCTCAAGGATGAGTTTGAAGGTTGCTTAGTACTTGAACTCGTTGTTGAGGAGAAAGAGTGGATTCGATTCGTAAAAATCTCTCGAGCCCGATAGGCAGGTTTATTCCTGTTCCGGCGCCCGCTCCAGATGATTCCACTCCAATAAACTCAAGTTTTTTCGATACGCTCTCCAGTGAATTGGAATTAGAGGAGCCCAAAACAAAAAAAGGGGATTCAGCAGCCAAATCATCAAGAGAATCCAATTCACCTGGCCTGGTAGGGAAAGATCCGGAACCGATACAGGTGGAGACAGGATTCAAGAAACTGGATGCCACAAATGCGGTCGTCTTGGACCCAGGTCCTCAAGAAGAACTCAGTGAGGATGATGAGAGTCATTTGGCACAGGAAGAAGAATCAAACCAGCAGGAAACGACTCAAGGTCTCTCAAAAACAACGAAAGAGGAGGAGTTGATTCAGAATCTGGACGCTGGATCTGATCCGATTCAACTTACCGATTCAACTGGGAAGGAAATTGAGGATTCCAATTTAACCACTGAGAATATCCCCACACTCCTTCAAAACACTCCAGAGACCACAGACCTATCAGAGCAGGAGATCGTCAAAACAGTCTTGGTAGAAGTATCCAACGAAGACAAGAAGTCCCAGGAACATTTAGAAGAGTCCACCGAAGATCAATCAAAAGAAATTCCAGAATTGAAGAAAGTCCAGGAGACAGATATAGCAGTGATAGAGGGCCTTGACGAGATTGAGTCTCTTCTATTAGCAGGCGAAATCGATCATGAGCTAAAAGAGGATCAAAAAATTCTCGCGATTCCAGCCGTGTCCAGGGAGTCAAAGTCAGCACCCTTAGAAATCAGTACAGAGGCTGTGGGAAGAGTCCTTAAGGATGCAGAGGTACAAGATTCCACGGTTGAGCTTAAAAAGTCTATAGAGCCTCTGCACGCTGAATTCATTGAAGAGGAAGCTCAGTTCCTTCAAGAGCTAGATATTGCAGAGAAGGACCTTTTGTCTGCGGGTATTGATGCAGAAATTCACACTTCAGAACTGTCCACAAACATCATTGAGGAAGACGCTCTTGAGCAGATCTTGGAACGCGATTCTAAGGTACCCGCCGTGGAAGCGAGACCTCAATCATCTATCGCTGATCCTATTGCTGCCTTGGCCACTGATCCTATCGAGGACGTGAAGACAGAACAAACTATTGAGCCTGAGGAGATTGTGGATCAAGCCGAAGATGAGTTCATTCGCGGATCTGAAAGTGAAAGGATAGAGGACGTTCCATTTCTTCCCTCCCAGCTTGATTCAGAAACGCTGGAAATTGTGCCAGAATTAAATTTAGAAGTCGGGGAGATTCTCCCACCGGAGCAAGGGGCCTTTGTTGATGGGGAACAGGAACCTCCCAAAACTTCAGAAATTGTAGATCAGATCATAGAGCTGTTTGAGAACATTGAATCTTTGCAAGCCGCTCCTCAACTGCGCGAAAAACTAAGTCGTCTGGTGGCCTTAATCCAGAATCTGGTAAAGGAAGAAAGTGTCTCTCCAGCTCAGACCGACCTAAATGAAAAAGAGCGTCTTTTGAACCTTTTGAGTGAGTTGCGTCAACTCATTGAGAACCCAGACTCTGAATCAGCAAAATCTTTGTTTACTTCGAATTCTGGTCAGGAAATGCTCAAACAGGTTCAAGAACTTCTTGTACAGAGTCTTGATCACTACAAGGGCAGGTTAGAACTAGGACAAGAGTTTGAATTAGTTGATCCCATAGAACTGCAAGACAAGAAGACTCAATCTAAGAGCAAACTCCTCAATGCGGCCCTGATTGAGCATATGGAACTCAATGAGGAATCTGAGGCAGTCTCATCTGAAAAGATTAAATCCGGGAAAAGACCCAATCCCATTTCACCTCTTGAGAGCGGTACACAAAACTCAAGGGCGGGAGATGCTCTGGCACGGGTGGCACTCAAAATAGCTGGAGAATATGCTGCGAGTTCCCCATCTTCGAGCTCAAATGGATCCAGTACACCCCAGCAGGGAGAATCTGGAAATTCAGGAGGGGGGCAGGGCCAAAGCCAGGTCCAGGATAGCGTTCTGAATCTTAGCGCTTCACAAAACTCACCCGCTGAAGAGGAAGGATTTGAGAATATGCTTCTCAGCCGGGCCAAAGTGGCTGCAAAGTCTGAGGTTGAGCTTACTCACATGGCCTTTTCAGGAGATCAAGTGGAGGAAGCGGACCTGGGTCCTGTAGAGGGAGCCAAGACGCCCAGGGTGATAATGCGAGGAGCTTCAAGTATCGGTTCGAGCTCATTTCAAGAGAGCATCATGAAGCAGGTGCTGCACCAGGTACGAGCCCTGAGACCTCCCAAAGTCAATGTTCTGCGTGTGACTCTGAACCCACGTGAACTGGGGAAGCTGCACGTTGAAATCAAAAATGCCCAGGAGGGCTTAAAAATTAGATTTCAGGCAGAAAATATGGCGGTCAAAGAAGTGATCGATCGCAATGTGAGCATGCTTCGAGATTCTATGAAGGCCCAGGGCCTGGATATCAACAAAATTGAAGTGGAAGTGCGTGAAGAATCAACAAGTGACCAGGGAAATCGCCGTGGTGAAAAAGGCAGAGAAGAGAAATCTCGCAAGAAGAATAAAGGAACTGCGGAATTTTCCCTGGAAGAACAAACATCGTCCAATGAGAGCGATGAACACAAAATAAACGAGTACGCATAGGAGTCAGTCGTGGCAGAAACATTACCTATAGGAACACTTGAGGCGACAGCGGAACCGGCCAAGCGAAAGGTTCCAAACAATATATTGGGAAAGGACGATTTCATGTCCCTGATGTTGACCCAGATTCGTCACCAGGACCCCCTGGAGCCGATGGACAACACGGAGTCGATAGCGCAGTTAGCGCAATTTTCGTCACTTGAACAAATGCAGAATATGGCTAACGGGATTGGTAGCGTATTGAATGCGGTTCAATCTGGAAACAAAGCAGCAAGTTTAGGAATGATAGGTAAGTACGTGGAAGCTTTCACCATCACTGAAGATGAGAATGGGTCCGCCGTACAGGAAAACGTGACTGGAAAGGTTCGCGGAGTGGACTTCACTACTGAGAACCCAACCATTGTCGTTGACGTAAATGGAAAAATACTTCGTATCCCACAGACTCAAGTACAGGGTGTGGCTGAATTGCCTGCACAAAGTACCCAGCCTGGATCTCAAGGGGCGAGTACAGAGGAAACTGAGAATAAATTGGAAAGCTAAGAAGGTAAAAAACGGTATTTATTTCAGGAGGAAGAAAGGGTAGGAGATGGAGCTCCGCAAAAAACCCAGGAGGAATTCATGGCCTTGTCTAGAGCGTTATTTTCCGGGATATCCGGACTTAAGGGTCAGCAGATCAAGCTGGATGTCATTGGTAACAACATAGCCAATATAAATACTTCGGGATTTAAGCGATCCAGAGTGACCTTCCAGGACTTGTTCTCGGACACCTCAAGCGAGGGAAACTCACCGAGCAATCGAATCGGGGGTAAAAATCCATCTCAGATTGGTCTTGGAATCATCAGGCCTACCATTGAGCAAATCCACACGGAAGGACCAAGTGTCCAAACCGGTGTCGCTACGGATATTTCTATGTCTGGTCAGGGTTTCTTTGTCATCGATAACGGCAGGGACCGGCTCTACACCAGAGATGGTGATTTCAAACTCGATGAGAGTGGTGACATGGTCATGTCCGGATCCAATTTTAGAATCCAGGGCTGGATGGCCAAGAGAGATGAAAATGGCGCTTTTGCAGTGGATACCTCCGGAAAGCTTGAGTCGATCAATCTTCAGGAGAACCGCAAACAGCATGCTGTAGCCACCGACAAGGTTCTTTACTCGTCCAACCTGGACTCCGGCTCTCATGTGAGGGACATTGAACAGGCTGAAACCTTCATCCAGTACAAAGATAATTCTTCTGATAGCGATGATAAGAAGAAAGTACAGAAGATCTCCTGGGGTTTTACCAAAATTGATGCCACCAACTATGACTGGTTAGCCACAGATACAAATGGAGCGGTCATTGCCACAGGCTCTCTGGAGTTTAATGATTTTGGAGAGATTCTTGATAGCACGGTGTTTGCCGCCGGGGATACCCGTGTTAATTATGATCCCACCGATCCTAATTTTCAGGATATCTTTACCACCACATCTTCGGGGCAAATCGACCCTGACGGATTCTTCACCAACCAGCCTGACAATCTTGGCGACGTGGTAATGGATCCCAATGCACAGGATTTTCTGGATCTACAGAAGACATCAAGGCCACGCGCCACATCCTTCACTTATGATCCGGACGGTCCTTATATACCGGGCCGCTGGGCTGATCCGCATGGAGTACCAGATCTATCTCAAAGTACTCAGAATCTTACCCTGAACGTTGCAATTGCGGAAGACGATGGTCTTCCTAACGCCATCCCAGGGGATCTCGCTCCGGCAAATCTTAGCATTCGAAACGTGGTAATTAATAATTCTCTTGATAATGATAAGAACAATGTAACCCTTCAGAACTATGTAGGTCTGCAGCCAGCTATCCCCGGGGGTCAGGCCAAGTCATCCTCTGGTCAAATTCGAGTAGATATCGTGGCGGATTCGGGAGGTAACCCAAATTTGATGAATGTAAGGATCTACAAAAACTTTTTGGGGAGCCTGGATACCGCTGGTGCCCCGAGTCAAGGTGTTCTGATTGGAGAATTCCACGGTCTGGACCGATTTACAGCGGACCATAAATTGGCCATTCCAGAGCTGATGAGTCTTACGATTAGCGATAGCAGCGCTGTAACCAATGCATGGCAGAACTCCGGCGGTGCGCCGAATGCGAGTGGTCTCTTCTTCAATGCTCAATCATCTGGATCTTTTAATCCCATCGATGATGGGCGTTTCTTCACGGGCCTCTCCTCTGTCTTTCATGATGGCCCCAAGGGACCTAACAAGTTTGAGATTCGCAATGTTGATTCTTCCCAATCTGAGTATACCGGTGACCTTCGCATCGTTTTCAACGGCCCCACCTCCTTTCAGGTTATTGATGACAACAACGTGGTTCTAACCCAGGGAGTGCTCAGAGACGGGGAGACCGATACGGAAGTCTCTGTCTCCGGCATTGACTTTACCTTCCACCGGGAGGGCGTGACTTTGCTGCCTAAGGACCAGGATGATGAAGGTTTTTTGGGTACGGAGATCAAGCTCAATAGCTTTAAGGAGGCGGAGGGAAAGGCAGGTCCCGTCACGGTAGATATTCCCAAAATTTCAGAGATCAACTTAAAAACCGGCCAAATTCTCACGGCGGAAAAGGATATTGATTATCATATTGGTTTTTCCAAGGCTTCCCCGGTGTCGAGAATAGGCTTCACGGACCCGGCGAACGCGGATGACGACAATGGTACTCTGACCTCGCTTAATGACACCCTTCCCCAGGGCACGGTAACTGTAGACACCAGTCGAGCCTTGGATGCGGCCAAGGGCTCTTATCGAGTTGAGTTTGGCGTGCGTAATGATTTTGGCCCCAATGGCCAGAACGTGGCAAATTTTGATCCCTACCAGCCTCACAATGACCCCGGCACGGACCCGGCTGTAACGCTGACTAACGCGGAAGACTTGAATAACCAGGTGTTGAAGGTGTTTAAGGATGGTGAGAGCCAACCTTCTTTCATCATAGACCTCAATCCCCAGGATGATGCTAATGGTGACGCTGCTACGCAGATAGGTCTGGACGGACTTCCCCTGCTCAAGTCAAACTTTGTTCCCCCCTATAATTTCTTTGCTGGAATGCAGAATTTCAGACCCGCCAATGATGGTGTGAATACAGGATTCCTGGGTGACGCCGGAGTTGCGCGAGCCGGAGTTTCTCCTACATTTCAGGACCAGTACAACCGGGTGACCCGGCAGATCAATTTACCCAACGGAGTGATCATAAACATCGCCAATGTCGCAGAAAATAACAAGGTGGGAACTCTGGCTGCTTCGGCATTTGCCGGCTCAGGCAACTTCTTTCCAGGCGACCAATACACCTTTGATGTAACGGAGACTGGAATCGGAGGTATTGAGGCTGTGGATACCTACTCGGCCGCCTTTAAGCAAGGAGCGCTGCATTCTACCACCATCGAGGTATTTGACTCACTGGGAGGGTCTCATAATTTGACCACCACTTATGAGCATGTGGATAAGAAAACCGGTGAGTGGAATTATTATCTTTCGCTGGATGTGAGCGATCCCCTGATCCAGGACTTTCTATTCAATCCCCCCGCCGGGTTCCAGATTGTTGACCCTCGAGCCCCTACGGAAGAAGAACTTCGTAAGGCTAATGAAACCGTCTTTACCCAGGGAAGACAGGGAAAGCTATTCTTCAATGAAGACGGGACACTGGATGGTTTCAACTCAAATATTTCTGAGGCCAGGTTCGATCCATCTGATGCTGAAGAGGTGCGTATCACACTAGATAAGGTTCTTGTGACGCAGTTTGAAGCGGAGTTCGGGGCTGCTGCGAGAGAGCGTACCGGGAATTCGATGGGATTGTTACAAGGTTTCACCATTGAAGCGGATGGGGCTATCAAAGGAAGTTTTGATAATGGCCAAAAGGTTGAGATCGCTCGTGTGGGCGTGGCAACCTTTACCAATCCGGAAGGCTTGTTTAAACAGGGTACGAATACATTTACCACCAGTACTAACTCGGGCGATGCCAATATTGGTACGGCCGGTTCAGATGATAGGGGATTGATGAATTCGGGTGTTTTGGAGAGTTCAAACGTAGATCTTACGGATGAATTCACCGAGCTGATTATCACCCAGAGATCATTCTCCGCAAATGGAAGGATCATTACGACATCAGATGAGTTCTTACAAGAAATTTTATCACTGAAACGATAAGAGCTTGGGGGCCTCCCTAGGGGGCCCCCATTCTTATCAATGAAAGTCTTCTTTCATTGATTTCTTGACTGACTGACGTACATATTATACGATTTTATCTTATCGCCCCCGGTTCTACCGGGGGCTTTTTTTTGCGCCCAAATGGGCGTAAAAAAGGAATCAATGGAAACAATAGAAGCAATGGAATCAGAGGAATGAGGTTTGATGCGATCCCTTGGCTTCGCCTTGGGATAGATGAAGGTGTTGTCACAGTTGACGCCATGGGCAAACCCGCCCCAATGGTGGGATCATACTTCATTCTATTGATTCCAATGTTTCCATTGATTCTATTGTTTCTTGAAGTCATTGATTCCGGGAATCTATAATGGGGAAGCCATGACCTCACCAAAACACCGTATTCTTTTCATGGACGATGAGCCCATCATTCGTGATGTTGCTTGTGAGATGCTTCGCTATCTTGGTTATGAGGTTGTGGAAGCACCAGACGGAGAAACGGCTTTGAAACTCTATGAGCAGAGCCTTGAGACTGGAACTCGTTTTGATCTTTTAATTTTGGATCTCACCATCCCAAATGGATTGGGTGCTATGGAAATCATCGATCGGCTGCATAGCTTGGATTCTTCTGTAAGAGCCACGGTTTCTAGTGGCTGGACCCATGATCCTGCTATTAAAAATCCTACTGAATATGGTTTCTGCGGGGTGATCCCAAAGCCCTATGATATTGATGTCATGGAAGAGCGCATCGAAAGGCTTCTTTCAGCACAACCGTCCTCATGAACAAGATCATAGAGGTCATCGACCGCGTTGGCGGTGAGCGCTTTGAAGAGAAAGTCGCTGGCAGAGCAGGATTGGAATTTCTTCTTTTCACCTTACCGGGAAAAGCGGCTCTTGAAACTATCGTGAAGAAGCGCTGGTTTTCGGCACTATACGGACTCTACCAGGATTCAAGGCTTTCTCGCCGAGATATTGAGCCTTTCGTTCAGATGCTAGATATTGATATGTCTGAAGCTCAGCGGGATATCTCTGCCTATGAGTCCTTCAATGATTTCTTTGTCAGAAAATTGCGCCCCGAAGCCAGGCCGATTGAAGATTCCGCTAATAGATTGGTTCTCCCGGCAGATGGACGCATAACAGTCATTCCCGAAATACGCCAGGGACAGGTATTGAGTGTGAAGGGTGTTTGTTTTTCCCTGGCCCAGTTCCTGGGAAGTGAGTCTTTGGCAAAGAGGTATGAGGAAGGGGCCGTCGTCATAATCAGGCTATGCCCAGCTGATTATCATCGCTACCACTTTCCCCTGGGAGGAATACCCGGACCATCGATGAGAATCCCGGGAAACCTCTATTCTGTTAATCCTCTGGCAATCAGGGCAAGGCCGGGGTTGTTCATGGAAAACGAAAGACAGATATGCATCCACAGGTGTGATGAACTGGGAGAAATTCTGGTGATAGAGGTTGGCGCGACAATGGTGGGCAAGATCGTTCAGACCTATGAACCTCAAAGGCCGGTTCAGAAGGGGGACGAAAAGGGATACTTCTGCTTTGGAGCTTCCACTACGGTATTGGTCCTGCCGCCATCCGCAGTGAAACTAGATGAAGATCTCATCTTCAATAGCGAGAAGGGTTTCGAAACTCTCGATAAGATGGGAAGGGGATTCGCCACGATTCTCTAAATTCGTACTTTAATTGTCATACCGCGACTTGATCGCGGTATCCAGGAGTTATTGCCCCGTGGATAGAATAAGGAAATACTGGATTCCGGATCGGTGTCCGGAATGACGAAATCCTTACCCCCTTACAATTTCCCATTCTCACTTACCTACTCCCTGAGGAGGTAAGTGAGTAGCGCTTCCCCAGGCTGGAAATTGAGAATTTTTCCCGGCTCCAGGTCGATTCTCTTCAGTAGATAAGCGAGCTCATCCTGCAGGCTCTTTTTTAGACCGGGGGTCCACGCGCTAAAGAGAAGTCCTATGTGATAGGAGTTTAGCCGGCCCAGTAGATCAAGGACTCGATTGGAAAGGATGGGGTGCAGGGGTACCACAAAGCTCTTCTTTCTGGCTTCACAATCCTTTAAAAATGAAGAGTCCAATTCAAGATCCCGCTGAAACAGCCCCGGAAATCTGAAAAGATCTACGAGGGGATTTGTTGAACTTAATGCCTCCTGGTAGAAAGCGGATGCCGACCTGGGACGGGAGAGTTCAAACTGATAGTGAATATTGATCTGCTCCTGCGCGTCTGGCAGGCCGCCCCGTGGAGAGACCAGAAAGTCCAGGGAGCTCAGAAGTAGTTCATCCTCCTCTAAAAAGGCAGCTGAGATATCCTGAACATGGGTTGCTCCGCCGCGCAAAATATTGGGAAGGGGAGGGGGCTGTGACCCTGCTTCCGTTGCCTCTCTCTGCAGGCTGTCGTTGAGTAAATTCCAGTCCGACCTGCTTATTGAAATCAGGGTACCGATGATGTTGGAATCCAGTAAGGGGATGAGTTCACCCAGTTCTTGAAAAGCATAATTTCGGTATATCTTTGGAAGGATCCTACGAAGGCCCTGGTTAGCTCCAAGTGAAAGGAGAACAGGAGGAACCTGTACCTGAAGACTCTCAAGATAGGGACTCATTCCCCCGTGATTACAAAAGGCCATTAATTCATTCTCAATGGATTTTCCAATACCCTCCACGCACTGAAGTGTAGAGTTTCGAATCATCTCAGCGAGACCTTGTTCATTGGCGTAGAGGGCTCTTTTAGCTTTGCGGTAAGCCCTGATTCGGTGTGGGTTTTCCCCATTTAACTCCAGCAGGAATGCGACATCCTCAAGATGAGTGTCCAGAGCATCTCGAAGACTACGTTTATCTTCATCATTCAAGGCTTTGCCGGTCTTTGTGATTATCCGCAGAAGTTCACTTTGCATGGTCTGACTATATAATACGATTAGAATCCAGATTCTTCATTCTCTCTTCGGGCTTCTCTCTGGTCTAACCCATCGATTAGAATGAAAACCCATGCGCAGTGTTCTCAGTAGCCGAACAGCCCAGGTAATCCTGACCTTTAGCGGCTACAGTCTCTTTTTGTTTTTATGGATCTATGTGGTGGCACCCTTTCCCGATCGAGATTCCATAAGCCAGTTTTATTTCCCATTTCTAAATTATTTAAGAGCGTCCTTGGAAATCGGGAATGACTTCTGGTATCTCAGAAACTTGGTCCCTGTGGAATACCCCTGCGGAATTCTGCTCATTCCGGCTCTTATTTCCATGCTTGGTATGCAGGAGATCTTTCTTGGTTTTCCGTGGCTTGTCACCGTCTTTCTTCTCCTTCCGCTAAGTGCTATAGCCTGCCTGGTACCCTTCCCTGAAAAACGTCGTTTTCTCTTCATTCTGGCGATTTTCTTTTTCCCAATCACGCAGATAGCTTTCAAGAACTTTAATATCCATTCCTTCAACGTCTTGTATTCCCTCAGTGGTGCTCTACTATATTGCTCCTATAAAGAGTCCGGCAGGAGGGATGTGCTGTTTGCCGCTCTCTTCTGTTTATGGTTTTCCTGCGCGATCAAGCACCTGGGGATCATTTTTTTTCTATGTGCTTGGATCTCAATTTTGCTCTGGCTTGTTCACAGCAGGAGGTCCTTCAAAGCCGAACTGCTGGGAGGGGTGTTGATCTTAGCGGCCTCTCTTCCCTTCTATCCCATCAAAGGATTCTCCAGCTATACGGCAGGGATCTTGAGGCATAATCCAGCCCTCGACCTTACTCTCATTGGGCTGTTGAGCATACTCAGTGTCTTGGCTCTGGGATTTACCGGATTCGTTTTGGCTGGGAAAAGATCAAATCGAAGGGAACTGCCGAAGTTTTTCGCGAGTGGATGGGTCCTTCTGATCCTTGGTTCGTTCCTGACCTGGGTCATTAGTTTGGATTCTGGATTTGAGCCTCTGATTTGGATGTGTGTTTCGTCTGTGGGAGGTTTTGCACTGCTGTGCGGCTTTCTGAATCGCTATGACCTTAGCACCCCTCGAGCCCTATTGGTTTTATTTTTTCTGGTAACTCTATCCATTACTTTGGTTCTCTATTTTTCCCGTCTGGCCCAGGTCTCCATGATCTTTTTCCCATGCCTTTATATTGCCTTAATTCTGGTTTTCAAAGAGGCCACGGGACTTCTGGTTCCCCTGCTTTTTACGGTCTGTTTTAGCATCCTAAGTAATGGATTGCCGGATCTTCGAAACCTGGAAAAGGGCTTTGGGAGCTATGGATTTGGACTTTACGCGAGAGGCTATAATCTTCTCCATCAGAACCTCCTGGGATGGTCAGAATCACCATTACCCGCGCTCCGTCGCCAGATTCGTACCATTCTCGAGGATCATGAATATCCGCAGAAGCAGGATTTTTTGCTGGCACTCCATCCCCATCTCCACTCCCATAGTGCCCTGGCTTTACAGTTTCCCGACCAACTACTCTATCGATTTCCTCCTACGATTCTCCTGGAACAGCTTCCGGATGAAGAGCTGCGTCGTTTGTATCATCGATTCAGAAATAGCGGGAATGGAGTTTTCCAGTTTCTATTGGAAGAGGGGGTAATTGGGTTGATCCTGTTCTCAGATCAGTCCTGGTCAAAATATGTGAAATTGGAAGCCGGCCTGGCAGAGGTACCTACAAATTATGAACGCAGGGGTTTTTGCACCTGGCTCCAGCGAGCTTTTTGGAAATACCTACTGGAGAATTCCCTCCTGGACCAACACTACCGGGCCTTCCCCTTAAACCATGATGGTAAAATCGCTTTAGTTCTTTATCTTCAAAGGGGAATTCCCACGAGAAGGAACGAAACTACCGGCAATACCCAGAGGTTAACAGCACTCAGGACCCAGTATCGTGAGAGTACTTTTCCTCACCTGCGTTTGGCAAAGGCTCTGTTTCAGAAAGCATCTCGCTATTTTGATTCCGACTCTTTCCTGAATGCATATGTGCTTTTGAAAATCGCAGCACAATTGGATCCGGAAGATATAGAGATCCGCAAAGATCTTGAGATAGCCTACGACAGTTTGAGAGTGGAGGAAGAGACTCTACTTAGAAGGGATGGTTTTTCCAAGGTTGCCGCAAAGATTCATCCAGGCCTTCAAAATGCAATTGGTTGGAGGGGTTCATTTAAGGAACTTGATGAGCAATTGGTTGAGTACCTGTCTGCTCCTGTTGTGGAGTCAGAAAAAGCGGAACATGGCCAAAATCCTGAGTTCCGGAGCAGGCCTATAAAATCAGAACAAACAGCAGAGGAACTCTTTGAGCAAAGTTCGAGGATTTTTGATCTTGACCCCTCGCGTGCAAGAGAAATCCTGCGCAGGGTTCTGGACTTGAATCCGCATCATCAGGAAGCAAAACTGGATCTGCAAATCCTGGAGAAACAACTTGAGAATTCACAAGGCGCGAGTTCGTCTCAGACCTCTTCGCACGCTGAGATGGCCCAAAAGCTCTTTCTAAAAAGCACAGAATATTTTGATAAAGATCCGCAAAAAGCGATTCAGATTCTCGCAGAGGCACTGCGATTCGATTCAACCCACCGAAACGCTTCTGAAGATCTTCGAATTCTCCAACAACAATTCAAGAAGTCTCTGGAGCCTGGAGAAAGCATAACGAGCGTGGCGAAGGCACCCCAGGCTCTGGAATGGAGGCGTCAAGAGGCTCAGTCCCTATTTGAAAAGGCAACCAGAGTTTTTGACACTGATCCCATTCAAGCACGGAAGATTCTTCAGCAGGTACTGGATTTTGATCCTGATCACAAAGAAGCCCGCAAAGACCTTTTGATCCTCAAACAACGACTCCTGGATTACACGCCAACGCAAGGATATGAGATTGAAACTCAAAGTCCGTGATCGTGTTTTCGATCTCTTAGGAATTACTCTCCTGTCTTTTGCCGTATTCTGGCTCTGGGTCCTTGTTGTGGACCCGCTACCGGAACGCGACTCCTACGCCGGTTTCTATTATCCGTTTCTGAATTATCTAAGAGCCAGCCTGGAATTTCCCAATGATTTTTGGTTCCTGACGGACCAGGTTGTTCTCAATGAATATCCTCGTGGAGGTTTTGGGCTAGCCTGGTTAATTTCCGTCCTTGGGCTTCAGTCAATTTTTCTCAAACAGCCCTACCTGATCGCGATTTTTCTTATTTTCCCCTTATGCCTGATTCCTTTTTTCTTTCAGTTAGATCGGTCTGGGAGATGGGTATTTGGAATCCTCATCTTTTTTTTCCCGCCCACACAGGTACTCCTAAAAAGTTTCTCCGTACATGGCTTCAATGTAGTTTACGCACTCTTGGGATTTCTTTTCTTTCGATCCTATCTTGCAAGAGGAAAATGGGGATATCTGGCCGGATTTGCTGTGGCGTTTTGGTTTGCGATGGTCACCAAGCACCTGGGAGTGCTGCTCTATGTGAATCTATTGTTGGCCTATTTCTTCTACTCTATCTTCAACCGCAGGTTTGATCCTGCGGCGATCATCACGATGATCCTGGTTTCCCTGGCAGCGCTTCCCTTTTATTATCTTGAATCTTTTCTCCAGTATGTAGAAGGGGTGATGCATCATAATCCTTCGCTTTCAGTGGCAGAGTTCGTCCTGCTTGGCGCTACTCTCGTTCTCCTGTGTGTTGTCGTTGCATCTCTTATGGCACGCTGGAATCGGGGTGTGGTTTTGCCCAGGTCCTTCTCTTCACCCCTGGCCCTCTTATTATTTTGCAGCATTCCTCTTGTCCTGGTGAGTGTGGAGACGGAATCTCAGCATGCTAATCTTCATATCCTGGCTGTCTTGATACTCGGGTATGGAGGCCTCTTCGGGTGCTTGTTTCATTACCGCTTTAGCTCGACTCGGAGCTTTCTCTACCTTTTCGTGGGCTTGACCTATGTCAATGGCTCCCTTCTTTATGTGTCCCTTGTAGGGAAAACCTCTTACGTTTTCTTCCTTCCCCTTTTGCTGATTTTGATTCAGACTCTCCTGGAGTTGCGATCCTCTAAGCTCAGAGTGAGTATTCTCGTTCTTTGCTTCCTGCTGAGCAACCTGACTCCCTCCAGTAAAAATCTTCAGACCTGGTTGGGAGGGGTCGGGCTTAATTTCTGTCTAAACGGGCTTAATGGAATCCACTATAATCCCCTGGGTTGGCAGAAAGGAGAGATCCATCAAATCCATGAGGAGTTGATAGAAGTTCTAAAGTCCAAAGAGTACCCCGTGACGGACTCCCTCCTGCTCTTTGATAATCTACATTTCTACTCCAGGCTCCTACTGACCTTTCCACCCAACTTTTTTCTACCCTTTCCTAGCCTCCCGAGGTTGGATAATTTGCCTCTTCAAAAACTGGAAGAAATTTCCAAACAGTACAAAAATAGCGGTGAAGAACTCTTTGAATCCTGGATTAGAAAGTCAAAGTTTCCGATTCTTATTGTTGGACTACAGCCATGGGATATTCAGCTAGGGGTGCCATCATCTCTTGAGATTCTAATGGATCATGATTCCCTCACAGGTGAGTTTGGACCCTCCATAAGTAGGGCTTTTTTTAAGTTTTTGGAGACTTCTTCGAAGCTTGGAGATCTCTATGAGCCCTTCCCCATCCCAAAGGGAAATCCACGAATCATGTTATATGTCCTAAGATCTCTCCCAACAGCCCATGAGGAGACTCGGGGATTCAATGCATCGCTGAGTGAAATTAGCTGGCACTTGCCCGTTGATTTCCTCCGCGAATCGAGGCCTCCGTGGTTTGAGAAGATTCAAAAACAAACTCAGGAGCGGATTCGACAAAGAGAGGCCAGCCAACTCCATGAAACGGCTGTGAATTTCTTGGACCAGGGGAATTATCTTGAGAGTTATATTGTGTTAAGAAAGGCGTATGCTCTGGCCCCCCAGCACACCAATATAAAGATAGATCTTCAACAGGTACAGGGGCGGATTCCCCCATCTCTATGGATTTTCTTAAACCAGAAAGGGCTCGAACCCCTGGAGAGGTTTTGAAGCGGACCTGCAAACAACTTCAATTCCCTAGTTTTTCTTCTACAATTCCAAGATCAATCAACATCTCCTTATGATCGGGCTCAAGCTCAAGCCCACGTTGGAGCAATTCTCGCGCAGCACTCCAATTTTCCTTCTCCATTTCGTCATTGGCTTGTTTAAAGAGTCGCGCCTGGGGGTTTAACGGGGCAGAGTCTTGGGAGTGCTTTGATAATTTTTCCCGCACGATAGCTAAATCGATCAACATTTCCTTATGGTCTGGCTCAAGCTCTAAGGCCCTCTTTAGATAATCGTGGGCAAAACTCCAGCTGTCCTTCTCCATTTCATCATTTGCCTTTTTGAAAAACTCAGCGGCTCGCCTGGACCTCGATACCCCCTGAAAGATAATTTGACTGAGAAGAGACTGCTTTTGAAACCATTGAAACTGATCCTGGTATTCCCTGACTTGACGAAGGCCATAATCACCCAAATTCTGGGTTACGGGGAATGAGCGGTTCACATAGAGCTCAATTCTTGGAGAATCCGCTGGCATGGGAATC
>Ga0257122_1001264_pt1 | contig 18469 bp, 15 predicted proteins | sample SI106_120metaG_FD_190146 | JGI IMG/M metagenome (GOLD analysis project Ga0257122, IMG submission 190146) | Marine microbial communities from Saanich Inlet, British Columbia, Canada - SI106_120 | ecosystem: Environmental > Aquatic > Marine > Inlet | place: Canada: British Columbia | collected... | reverse complement strand
TGTACTGAATTCGGAAATAATGTCTAAACAAGCATTTACTTCACTATCCATATCCATTGCTTCGTATTGATTGTAACGTTCAACACGGTTAGGATGTCCTGTGTAAACTTCAGGAAGTTTACTTTGGTAGTTTCTAAATGCGAAGTTACTTGCTTGTGGCGTTGTTGCACCACTGCCTATTGGACTAAACTGTCCTGATGTGTCAGCAACTTTAAAATACTTTTTCCACGACATATGGGTAACCTGTTTTAATTAATGTTGCTGTATTTATGCTGTTTAATTAAGTAAAGGAATTAACCATTCGCAGATGTTAATTGTTTAATATCTTTAGTGTTTCTATTACCTTGATTTAGTGCAGTTACAATACTGTCTAATTTTTTATTAGATTCCATATTGGATTCAGAAAGTGAACTCAATGCACTTGCTAGTTTTTCGTTGTTAGATACTTTGCTTTGTGTACTTGATTCAATTGCGTCAGTGTTTTGTTTACCTATGTTCTTTTTCCACTCATCGACGATTGGTCTGAGTAAATCCCAATTACGTTTGTCCCATGTATCACCATGCTCCCCATGTTTCATTTCATTAACCCAACCTTTAGGTGGGTCGTTCAGTAGGTTTCTAATTTGTTTCGCAATTTCAGTTGGAACTTTAGTATTTGCGGGTATATTGAATTTCTTCTCAAATTCATTTGGTATTAATCTCATGTTATTGGTCATACCCATACCAGTTCCCATGATTCCTTCGTAATCTTTAAAAACCTTCTCATTTAATAACCTACCGATGGTTATTGGTGATTTCTCATTTTGCTTAGTTAATGTAGTTACTAGTGCATTTAGTTTTTTAAGTTCATCTGCAATCTCTTTGCGTCTATCAACTATTGCATCAGTTTGCACAGTGGACCATGCACCGAACTTATCTTCTTGCTTTTCTAACTGGAATATTTTAATTCTTGCATTATTAATCTCAATATCTGCTTGGTTCTGGCCTTTGTTGACTCTATCTGAACCACGTAATAGATTTTCAGTCTCTTCTAATATTTCAGCAGTTTTAGTTACTATTGTTTCTATTGCACCTGATACAGTTTCAAAACTAAGTATCGACGCTTGTGCAGATGCGGCTGCTATTTCTAAATTCTTGGATGCACTTGTTAACTCCACTGTAATTGAATCCGCACCTTTGCCGTCTTCTCCCTTTTTATTGTGCATATTGGCAATGTCATTCGAAGTGAGTTTATTCGAATCAATCGCCTTCTTAACGTTACCATCTGCCATGGTGGTTAAATTCGCCATATCATTCATTGATGCTAAAATACCAGTATCACCAACCGCACGTGCTAAGGTTTCCACTGTTCCTACGTATTTCTTCGAACCATTCTGAATTTCTTGCAATGCAGTGCCCCAATCCATTTGATTAGAACGCATACGATTCATAACCGCCATAAACCCTGGTATAGATACCTGCCAACGTTTTGCCTCTTCTGATGTAATCATCCCTGTTGATGCATCCTGAATCGCTTTCTGTAAATCGGGCATACCTTTAGTTGCCAACATCAACGCTTCTATTTGGTCAGCCGCTTCAACACCATCCGCGCCTTGACGTCTTAACTGTCGTTGTGATGCTTGGTATCTAGCATTGAGCATCGCTTGTTTAATCTCATCTTTTTGTGCGTCACGGCTCAATCCTGTAAGTTTGGAAACTTCCTCGAATCGTTTGCCTAATTTTATAGCACCTTCTGAAATAACCATTTGGTCACGTTTCATGTTGTACACTTGATTAAACCCCAATAAACGTTGTCTTTCAACAAAGGTTGCAACCGTATCTCCGATTTCTTCAGATGTGAAACCCAAATTACGCAACTCTTGGTCTGATGATTTTTTCATGAATCCGAGTACAGATGCAAAACCATCAGCCGCTTTGTCTGCAGAACCATGCAGCATAATTAATTGGTTCTTATTCTTATCCAACATACTACTGAATTGCTTTAGTGGTATTCCCGACTTTACTATATTGTCAACTAATGTGTCAATACCCTCAGCACCCGAAAATCCAGATTTACTCAGTGCTTGGTACGACCCCAGTGCATTGTCCATTTCCCCAACCATGAATGCCATTGCACTACCAACACCATCGATTATTGTGCCAGCAACTTTTCCAATCGTTCCAAATGCTTTTGTAGCGTTTCCAATAGCACCCGTGACAGACCCAATGGAACTACCAAATGCCGATATACTGGCATTACCAGATGCTAACCCCTTGAACGCTGTGGTAACTGAACTTGCGGTGTTTGAAAGTCCTCTTAAATTACCTTGAGCATCTCTGACTGCTTTTGAAAATTCTTTAGTATTACGGGATGCCTCATCGGTTGTTCTACCTGCTCTGATTTGTGAATCATAATATGATTGTTCCGATGATGAATAATCTGCCATAGTGTTATGCTCTATAAATATTGTTAAATTTTATTGTATTTATGGAAGAAATAACATGGCAGATAATCCACTTAGCAACTACTTCAGACGACCGAGCATTTACATCACTTTGCCAAGCAAAGGTAAGTTCTACCCAGAAGGAGCATTGGAATTAACAGAGAATGAAGAACTCCCTGTTTATCCAATGACAGCAGTTGATGAAATCACGTACAGAACGCCTGATGCGTTATTCAATGGTACATCGATTACTGAAGTTATTCAAAGTTGTATGCCAAGTATCAAAGATGCATGGGCAATCCCAAGTATCGATTTGGATACAATTTTATCTGCTATTAGAATTGCAACCTACGGACATACGTTAGAAATCGGAACTACATGTCCCAAATGCGAAGAAGAAGCAGAGTACGGGGTTGATTTAAGAAAGATTATCGAACAATTGGATATTGGTGAGTACGATAGTTCAATCAATTCAGGTGATTTGGAGATTCATATCAAACCACTAACTTACAAAGACATTAATGAAAGTAGTTTAGTTCAATTCGAAGAACAGAAAATTGCTTCTGTGTTAGAAGATACTGAAATGTCAGAAGAAGAAAAACTTAAATTACTATCCAAGACATTTAAAAAGATTTCAGAAGTAACAATCACAACAATATCAAAAAGTATCGAGTATATTAAGACACCAGAAACAATGGTATCAGATAGTGAACAGATTAATGAGTTCCTACATAACTGCGAACGTAGTGTTTTTGAAACAATAAAAAATAAAGTACTCACGTTAAGAAGTAACTCAGAACTCAAACCACTGCACATTAAGTGCATGGAATGCGAGAACGAATACGAACAACCATTTACCTTGGATATGTCTAATTTTTTCGGATAAGGCTCTTAGTTCTTGCTCCTGACGAAATCGTCAAGGAGATTGAAAAGATGGAAAAGGAAACTAAGGGCATTAAAGACGAAGCATTAAGACTTAGTTGGAACATGCGTGGTGGGTTATCATACAACGAAGCAATGGCACTAAGTCCAGACGAACGTGAATCTATTACAAAGATTATTAAAGATAACTTAGAAACAACTAAGAAATCAGGACTACCTTACTTCTAGGAGAAACAATGGAAATTAACTTACAACAAGTTGAAGATGAAACAAAAGATTGGTTAGAGTATTTTGTTGAGAAACCTAGAAAAGAATTAGATGGATTTGCTTTATGTCCATTTGCTAAACTACATAAGTCAGGCTACTACGATTCATGGAAAGACGCAGATGAATGCATGGATTATTTAGAGGTCGCAAAGACCCACGTTAAAGTTCACTGAGTTGTTTAATGGTTGTTATTGAACTATCCCGCTTGCATAACCTAATGTACTCAACTGTGTTTGTGCTCCATTCAGAACCTGTCCACCACTCAAACCCATCAATGTTTGCTTTATATATACTTCCATTTTCATAACCTGGTCCCATATAAACATACTTAAAGTTATTCCCCTTCGCCCAATGAAGTTCATGTATCAAACTATTAATACCAACTCGTAACTTTGGATTCGTATAATCCCACACAAACAATACTGTTTCCATAGCATACTCAGTGTACATTCGCATCTTTGACCATGCAATAGGGTTGTGATTATCATAATAAACTATTTTGTAATCACAATCGAGCCAATTTGTTACTTCTGTGTGAAATAAATCATTAAACCCTTTGTGCTTACAGTATCGATTGTATATTTTTTCAGTAGTGTCATTGTCGAGTGATGGATTCATTGCATAAAACACCCCACGATTCATGGTATGTTCTCTCTCCCTCACGTCAATGAAGTTGGATTCAGAAGAAAACTTATTCAAATTACATCTAGTACTTCTACATTGATACCAATGATAATCACCATTTGAGTTTAAATCAGTTAACCATCCCTGTGATAACGCATCATCAGTTTCATCATCACGAACATCAATCAATGTTGCAGTGTAATGTTCTATGTGGGATTTTTCTTGAGCACCAAATTTATGGGCGAATGTTATTTTCATATAACTAATTATATCTTTTGCAATTAATATAAAAAAATGTATTCAGTATATCAACATTGGGATCCACTTAAAACATGTATTGTTGGTCGGTCTTATCCTCCTGAATTTTATGCATGGATTAAAAACACTAAAACACGGTCTATATTTGAACGTATTGCCCAAGAAACAGAGGAAGACTACCAAGCATTAATTAAAATATTAAACAAGTTTAATGTTAATGTGTTACGTATGTACGCAGAGTCCGATTCAAATACAAATTTTAAAAAATTATCAAACTCGTACGAAAGCCCTCCGATGTGCCCGCGTGATTTAGGAGGTATGTTTGGGTCTAATTTAATAATAGATACACATTCTATTATTAGAGAATATAGCCAATTTAAAGACGCATTGTGGCCAGAAGTCAACACGTACGACGATTTTCTTAACTTACCAAAGGATATATACACCGAAGTAGTCGAAGATTTTGCTACTAAATATTCAGCAAGTATGGTTAATAATATTGCTAGACTAGCAAATAATAATTGCGATGTTAAATTTACTAACTTGCCATTGGCGACTGCATCTACCACGCGCATCGGAAAGGATATTTTCATAGGAGACGATGTTTCCAAAGAAAACCAACAAAAATGTAAAGAGATACTAGGAAACGAGTACCGACTTACATTTACCGGCGCAGGAAGCCATACAGATGGTGTGTTTTGTCCAGTTGTTCCTGGATTAATTATATCATTAAATGATATACCCACATACAAAGATACATTTCCCGATTGGGAAGTTGTTTACTTACCCGATCAATCATGGAGTAAAGTAAAGTCATTCTGTGACCTAAAGGAAAAGAATAAAGGCAAGTGGTGGATACCCGGCGAGGAATACAACGACGATGTTATAGAAGTTGTTGACACTTGGCTTAGTAAATGGGTCGGTTACGTAGAGGAAACAGTGTTCGATGTTAATATGTTAGTAATCAACGAAAAAAATGTTATCGTTAATAATTATAACAAACAAGTGTTTAATGCATTGGAACGATACGGTGTTACTCCACACATATGTAATTTTAGACACCGGTACTTCTGGGACGGTGGTATTCACTGTAATACACTTGACTTAGATAGAGAAGGCGAAATGAAAGATTACTTTCCGGAAAGAAATATCATAACATAACAATAAAGGATTTAATAATGGACTACTACATGATTTGGGCAAATAAAGAAGGTGACATTTCTGACTTAGATTGGGTTAACAACATGAAAGGATTCTTGAACCATTTAGTTGATGAAGATAAGTTAGTCGATTATAAAATTGCACGTTGTAAAATGGGGTTCAGAAGTGTTGCAGATATGCCTGAATGGCAAATTACAATGGAATGTAGGGATATGGCTCAATTAGAGGATGCATTTAAACGGGTCGCCCCATTAGAGGGAGAACTTGAAGAGAAACATAAATCATTTAATCAATTTGTTGCAGATGACATACAACACGCATTATTCACTGATTGGCCTATCTCTCCTTAAAATTTTTTTCTTTATTATAAATCATCCATCCTCGCTTCGCTCGCTTAGGGGTTGCTAACGCAACACCCTACAATTTCACATTCCACTCGCTCCGCTCGTTTCCGTTCGCTCCGCTCTCTAAATGCTCATTGTTATTTTTTTCTAGAGCAACTTGTTCATCAACACACACGAAACAATAACATGTCCTGAAATAGAAGTTATATTCACCGCTATATACGACAACGGTGAATATAACTTCGTCCTGAAATGAGGGGATATACCATTAATATATAACTTCTTTGGGAAGGGAGGAGGGTTCTGCTATCGCACCTCTATTATAATAAGTTCACGCGACACACGGTACCTATAATGGCAAATACTCGTGTGCTGTTGGATTACGAAATTAATCGTTGTGTAATACCAACGTCACTTTTTCGTCACCGAACGGGTTCTGGGTAACTAGTATTTCTTCCAGGGTTCTTAGAAAAATACTCTTAGTCGGCGTTCCGACTCAACTATTAAAACAACAGAAATGTTTGTACGCTCTGCTCTCGCGTGCGCCACATTTATAGCATCCTTGGCTTCCCAAGGGTAGTCTGTTGAGTCCACTGCTATCGCCCAGTGTTAGTACCTTCTCACATCAGAAAGGTTTCCTAGCATAATTTCATTCACCCTATGCCAAGGTTATCGATAGTTTTTATGTTCGTCACATATTATATATTCTTTTTTCTTAGTTATGTTATCTTTTTATTATTAATTAGTTTCCCAACCAACAGCGTAATTTTTATCAACTACGTGTTTATTGCATTTTTGACTACATTCCACCCACGTTTTATTTTTGTCATTCCACCCACTACTACATAGATTCCATTTTTTGTTATTTATTATATTATCAAATGAATGATTGTGTATATTCATTTCACTTCTGTATGTTGCAAAAAAACTATCTTTCCAATTAATTGTCTTGTCACCGTGGGATAGACTGTCGTATGGAAAACTTGTCCATGAGCATGGAAATACAACACCTTCTGCGTTAATATATATCCCTCTATTCCCGATTTCACACAACGGCAATATATGACTATCTTTGTATTTTTCTAATATCATGTTATATAAGTCTTCATTTTGTTTCATGTATACCGAGGTGTCTTGGATTCTATCAGAAATTCTTATTACACTACGTTCATATCTATCACTGCTACTAATCCACTTGGGGCTTGGTTCTAACGCATCATCATTCCCACCATACGCGTTACCGTATTTGCTACCAAATTTGGTGCTTTTAGTTATTTGTATAGTATCCATTTTTAATCCAATTGCTATATCTTTAATTTTATCCAAATGGTGTTCATTAAAATTAAAAACTATTAGTGCCCATGTTAAAAATGTTTCAGTATTCTGTTCTCTGAATGCACGAATTCCATTGATAATAGAATCGAAGTTACTATTGACCCTGTATAAATTGTTTGAGGTGTTATCAAACCCATCAATACTAAAATTAATGCTATCATGCTCATTTAAAATTGATGCAAGTGCATCCCACCATGCTGGTTTTTTATGACTACCATTGGTAATGGTTACTATATGAATTAATGGGTTTGTTTCCTTAATGTACTTGCATATTTTTAAATAGTCTGTGCAATAAATTGGGTCGCCAACATCCCCACACATTGTGATGCGTTTAACCTTAGTTTTTAGAATTTCAGTAGTTAGGAATAACTTTACATCTGCTAATGACATATTTTTATTAATCCATGGTGTGTTTGGAAATTCAGTTCTAGGGCACCGTGGGCATTTTAATGTACATACTGAACTTGGTTCCAAATGCCAATGGTATAGTGGCCAATCTATTTCCATAAATCTACTCTCTTGATGTGATTATTTTTTAATACGTCGATGATGTGGGATGCAATCTCATCTTGTGTGAATTTGGTAACTTTTAGCGACTTTGTCATTGCACTCTCGAATGGACCAGAGTTGATAAGTTTAATATCACATTTAGAATCTTTTGCCAATCTATTGAATGCAAGTTGAAGTGCTTGTTTATGTATTCTGTATGGAAAATATTTAAAATCTATATCCCTTTCACTTCTTGTGTAGTCTGTTACCATACTCCCAATGTTTAATATTTTCTTATTAATATCATCCCCCCACATTTTTGCAAATTCTTCCAATACGTTGACTTGTGAAAAATTGCTATATGCACAGTTAATTAACCAATCGTAGTCAAAGAAATCATTTGCCCATTCATCCACAACATCTATATCGTATCCGTTACTTTTACTAACCATCCGTACGTTATGTGAACCGTTTAATTTTTCGGCAATAGAATGTGATAGTTCCCTTGACCCTGTTATAAGAATATTCATTGTGATTCGAAACTCGTAAACCCATTTTCTTTAATGACGTTAAGTACATTATTTACACGACTTATTAGTTCGTTCTTGTGACTAATTAACCAAATACTTTTGTTTTGTTCACGGGTCATCGATTTTAGTATCGATAGACTATTTTCAACACCTGCATCATCCATACCTGAGTCGATAACCTCATCTACAAATAATAAGTTAATCGGTGAGTACAGATTCTCCCACACATCTCGGAATGCCCAACTTAACGAAAGTATCACTCGGTTCTTTTCCCCACGGGATAGATTGTCGAAGTCGAAGTCCTTTCCTAAATCAGTTATCTCCACTGATAAGTCATCTTTGAATTCAATGATGTGCCTCAATCCAATGAGACCGATATAATGTGATAGTTTGTTATTCAGGAATGTTAAGTTCTGACTAATGATTTGTTTTCTAACAAAACTATCTTTATCTGTTAATAACTTCAGTAAAAAGTCCTGATGTTCTAATGTTGATGTATCTGCGTTTATTAAATCGTAATTTATTTCTTGGAGTGCATCAGTTCTTGTACTTTCAATCTGTTCAGTGTACGGATTGCTTTCGTTTGCTCGGGTTTCCATTTGTATATTTAAAGTTTCCAAAGTGTGTTTGTGATTCAGTGCTTCTTCTAATGTATTGTAGAACGCATCGGGTTTGGTACCGACATTAATGTCGGTGGCATCTTTGGTTAATTCATTTATTTGTTCTATGTATGGATTTACTTCCTGTTGTTTCGCAATCAATTGTGAATCTAGTGTTTCCAAAGTGTGTTTGTGATTCAGTGCTTCTTCTAATGTATTGTAGAACGCATCGGGTTTTGTAATAGTGGTTAGATTATCAGATTCCTCTTTGAGTCCATCCCTAATAATGCACAAATTACTTAAATCACCGGTTGCTGTACCCATGAGGGATTCTTTACCATTTAATATTTCACTCTGCTTACTATCATGTATTTCTTGTCCACAAGTATGGCACGTGTTTTTGACCAATGATGTGATTTCTTTATCCAATGTTTTGACCACAGATTCAATTCTAGATATTTCTTGGTTGTTTGATATGGTAAGACGTTGTATTTCTAACTTTGTTGATTCTTGTTTTTTAAATTCTTCTAAATCCTTATGACATTGCATTTCGTGTTCGACGTTAACACCATTTAATTTCTCAATTGCGCCATTGATATCAATTATGTCATTTGATAATGTACTATCCCATGTTTTTTTCTTTATGGTTAATGATGATATTGTACGATTCAACTCCGAAAGTTTAGATTGGTTGGAATTGTATATTTCCAACTCCCGTTGCATTGATATTTCATGCTCAATATCTGCAACATTGCTTTCTATCTCGGTTATCTTAATGAATGATGAATTGACATGATTTAGTTGAGATTTATCCCACAGTTTATGTTTTTGCTCTAACCCAAGTATTTGTTGTTCAATGCGCTTATTAGATTCCTTGATTGTCGAAATCTTAAAGTTCTCGTGTCTAATCGAATCTTTTTTATCCTTGATTAGTTCTTTAAGAACGGATGCTTTCTCTGAGAGAATAGTAATCCCCAATAATTCCTCGATGATATCTCTTTGGTCAGCAACCTTCATATTTAGGAATGGTTCTGTGTGAGTATTAAGGGCAATGATGTGTTTAAACATCTCGTGACTTAATCCAATTATATCCTCGATTGTTTTTTGTGTTTCTCTATTGTCACCTTGTGCACTGTCATCTATTTCTTGGTCACCAATGAATAGTTTTAATATATTTGGTTTACGCCCACGTTCGATTTTATACTCAATACCATTCTTTGAGAATTCAATACTAACGACCATTCCTTTCTCATTGGTTTTATTTATTAAGTTACCAAGTTTAATCTTTGTGAGTGCATTACCGTATAGTGCGTAACTCAATGCATTGACGATAGTAGTTTTACCTGTACCATTGCGACTACCATTAGCACCCAAGTCTAGATTTTCACCCAACACCAATGTCAAGTCGTTATTGAATGATATTCCCTGAGTGATGTTACCAACACTCATGAAGTTTTTAATTGTAAGAGATTTAAATAGAATCATTAAAGATTATTATATATGTCAATCAACTTATTGACATTAAAGTTTTCCGAATTAATGTTTCCGATTTGTTGATGTACAATTTGGTCAACTGATTGAATTTCCGAAACAACTTCAGATGATGTATCAGTCATTTCCGTTCTAACAGGCATCAGTGATAATTCTCTAAGATTATATGTTTCGACAAATGTTTCTTTTATGAATGTAGATTCTTCGAAACTAATATCAATGTCCATTATGACACGTACATGCATATTTGGTTTAAGTAATTCGTCGGGTTTCGCAATTACATCACTCAATTGGAATGATGAATAAAGTGGTTGCCCATCCCAATCATGGTACGTTGGGTTTTCACCCCACTCAAGAGTCATACACCCACGCTTTGAATCACCATCATCTGCATAGTTGTGAGGGAAGCAATTACCGATATAGTGTATGTTCTTCTGCTCTTGGCGCATGTGGAAATGACCTGAGAATACATAATCTATGTTAGTAAAATGTTCTGATTGAATTTCCCCTGTGTCAGGCATCTTAACATTAGCATTCATTTTGAAATGCGGTAGTTCAAAATGTCCGAATACATATTTTGCCTTTACATTCTTGACTTTTTTGTAATCATCTTTAACTAACCATGGCATAATAGCAACATCACCTTCGTTGAACCACTCATCGATAATTTTTATATTCTTTAAATGCTTCGCCCAACCAACACCATGTATGTCTCGTTTATCTCTGTAGTATAAATCGTGATTGCCAACTATGAAGTAAAAGTTCTCAAATACATCATTTAGTTTTTCTAATGCACTTAAACTAAAATCCAACGTATGTAAATTGATTGTTGCTCTGTTATGATGCCAATCGCCTAGGAAGAATCCTGTTTCACAACCTTCCTTCTTCGCAATTCCAATCGCCCAATCTACAAACTGTTCGCAGTCGGTATTATGCTGTACGCTATTATTCTTTAATCCAAAATGAATATCGGTAAATGCTAATGCTTTTTTGAATAAATTCACTCTTGGGTAGATTCTGATTTTTTATTTCCTTCGGAAATTTGAAAGTTTGCCTTTTTAATTCGGTTAGTTTGTGCTCTGTACATTTCCCTACTATCTCCGATGTCTTTTGCATCAGCAGTCGCCTGTTGGTGAGTCCAACTAGGTGCTAACCCATTTTCTTCTAAAATATCGTCTCTAATGTTTTGCATTTTCTTTTCGTTTAGAAGAACGCGCGTAAATGAGTTAGTAACAATTGCAGTGTAGTACGCAAATGGATTATCACTTTTAAGTTCGTTAAATTTTAGACCAACTTGAATTAATTGCATCAACGCAGATGCACGCATTTCATCGTTGTATGTGTATCCGCGCCAATTACTTCTAGTACCATACCGCTCGCACAATTTCATGTACATTTTTGCGAGTTCATCAGTTGTATTCCCATGTATTTGGCAAAATTCTCCATTTTCCAATTCACCTTTCCAATGACTTTTTCCAACTAAAAATGGGATATTATTTTCATCTATTCTGTATATAAAAAATGAATGAAAATTTGTTTTTGTTGGAACTAAAATTATATCTTCTGGTGTTGGAGTTTCACTACCGAATGGAGCATCTCCTAAGTCCAAATCATTTACTGCATCCAATATATAATCGTTCCCATTGGGCATTTTCGATTTGGGTTGTTTTTTGGGTATTAGAGGTACATGTTCGGTCGTCATGACACGAATGACAACATCTTGGGGTGTGATATCATCTACTGATAATTTATCTTTCTTGTCCAGTGTTTTTGATAATCGTTTTGCTCTTGCTTCTCTTGCAAGATACAATGTCTCGTCGTTTAGTTCACTAATATCCTCGACGATGAAATCTTGTTGATTATCTAAATCGGTGTCTCTGTAACTACAGTATGACATTTTACTAAGATGGATTTGTTTTAATATATCTTTGTTGTTCAGATAATTCTTCTTTCGTGCCATACTCGCCTCTATGTTATTTTATATAATATTATATTGTAATGAATTCTTTATATAAAATCTCACCACAATAGCCGTTCCAAGTGTTTAGGTAAAAAATATGTTGATAATATACGCATATAATTATCAACATAAATACACTACAGTATTTTTATAAAAAACATTATGTCACAACGTTCAGATATACAAGCAAGATATGACGAACACCGAATAAACGGCAGAGCAGACGCATGGGATTTGGCTGTGTCTGAGTTAGGCGGAGAGTTCGGTCACTATAAATTAGTTAACGGCGAAGTTGAAACTACGAGTTTATATGATACCGAACAAGCAAAAATTAAAGCAAAACAAGAAGAGTACGATGCGTGGTTGGAGTCAGGAAGTACAAATGCAACCAACGACGCAAATGCAAAGACAACAACGTCTACTTCTGCAACATCCAATATACAAGATAATTCAACCGCTACAGGTGGTGCATATACCAACACAAAATATAACTACGTTTCGGAAGACACTCCAGAAAGTTTAGCGTTTAAAGCCAAAGCGAACACATTAAGAGAGCAAGAAAATGCGATTAAAGAAAAGGTAAGAGCATCGGGTAAAACAGGTCGAGATGTATTAACTGACCCTGATGTAAAACGAGCGACCGCAGAACGCAAAGCGGCAGAGAACGCCGCTGAAGATGCACAAAAACACACAACGACACAAACAACAACATATCACGATGTGGACGGTAATGAAATATCAGAAGCAGACTATACGGTAAGTCATACAAAAAATCCTGTTACAGGTGCAACAGAAAATGTGGAAGTTGGTAATCCAATCAAGCCTGTGCAACTTACACAAGCAGATGCAGATAAATTAAACGCAGAAAGTGAATTCGCACCACGTACACTAGAAGATTTGCAAAACGAAGCAAACGACGTTGCGTATTTGGCAAACTTGCCAACGTACAATGGAATACAATTTCAAAATCAACAAGCATTAGACAAGTACAAAGCGAATAATCCCCCAACTCCTAGTTTAAAAACAAAAAGGGACACTGTTACTAATACTAATGCAACGCAGAACGAAGCAAATCAAGCAAAGAACGAAGCGGATGATGCACAGGATGAAGCGGATGCGTACTTAGCAAGTGGTGATGAAGAAGGTTACGCAAAAGCACAAGCAAACGCCAATAAATTAAAGGCAAAATCCGATGGACTACAAGCAGACATCGACGCCGCCGAAGATGCACAATTGGATGCTGAACTCGAAGCAATGAGTGATACACAAGAGATGATGGAAGAAGATTGGGAGATGGAACAACCACCAACTCCTGAACCAACTGTTGCTGAATTAAGAAAACCAATTGACAAAGGTGATTGGCGTGTACGTTTACGTCTAGCACCACAAAGTGATTACTTATACAATGCCCCAGACCCAGGAATACTTGCGCCGCTAACGGAAACAGATGGAATTATATTTCCGTATGTTCCGAAGATAGATACTGTCCATCAAGCAAGATATAATAATTATGACTTACCTCATAGTAATTACCGAGGTTACTTTTATGCGGGTAGTCATCAAGAGCGTGTGATTGTATCTGCTACATTTACAGCACAGGATACAAAAGAAGCAAACTATATGCTTGCGGCACTGCATTTTTTACGTAGTTGCACTAAGATGTTTTATGGACAGGACATGCAACGTGGAACTCCGCCACCATTGGTATTCTTGTCGGGATTAGGTGAACACCAATTTAATGAACATCCATGTGCTGTTGAAATTGTAAATATCAATTTACCAAATGATGTAGATTACATTAAAGCAGGTGACAGTGGAACATTTAGTGGTGATTTTATGTCACCATTAACAACATCCAAATCCAACACAACTCCGTCGTTCGGTAGTATGGTAAGTAGCATTGGCAGACTATTTGGGTCTGGGTTGAAAGTAGGTGGAACGCCCGCACCTACATATACTAGTGAAAACATATTTAAAGTAGAAAGTAACGGTACTACAATGATGCCGACAAAAATGGATATTAACTTTAACTTAATTCCAATTCAAACACGTGACCAAATTAGCAATGAGTACAGTCTTGAAGACTACGCTAGTGGTTCACTACTTAAGAAAGGATTCTGGTAATGTACAGCGCAACAAGCCCATACTACGAAACAAAGATTACTAAAACAGGTTTAGGAATGATGGTCAATAGACCAATACCAAAACTACAAAGTGATATGTCATTTGAAATTAATATAACATATCACTTGCGACCAGACTTGTTAGCGTTTGACTTATACAAAGATGCTGACTTGTGGTGGGTATTTGCACAACGCAATCCAAACACATTGGTTGACCCTTTATTTGATTTTAAGGAAGGCACTTCAATTCGTATCCCGACATTGGATACACTTAGAAATGCGTTAGGATTCTAGAATGGCAGGTAATCGGGATTATAGGATTAAGCAACGAATCAAGCAGAAGAATTCTGCCGCTGATATTGTTAATAAAGACGAACTAGCAAAGGTAGATGGAGCAAAAGTTATTGCCCCATTTATTGGTCCACAAACACAAGATGAATACAGTAAGAGCACAAATTCCGACTCGTTATTATCTGATTTACTTAGACCGGTTACGTTTACAGATACCAATGCAAAAAGTCCAACAATATTAACCACGGACAACGTAACAGGTAGAACAAATGGCACACTTCCTGGCGAAGGAGTTAACGGCAAGTTCGAAACAATTAGTAGTAAAGATGGTGACTTAGATGTAAAAAGTGTTGCAGGGGACAACCAATCCACTATTGCATCAGAGTTCCTAGAACCAATCACACCAAAAGGAAATCCATTCAAAGGTTTTGCTACAATGACATATAGTGTGAGTTTGTACTTAATGGGCGTTAGTGAGTACGCAAGTATGATTTCATCAGGTGTTAAAACTGTTAAAGGATTGACACTACTATTGCAAAGTGGTGGTATATCGAAAATGCCAGAAGGCAACCACGGTGCGAAACGTAGTAAACGTTACTTCCAAAAGGATTTTTATATAGATGACATAGAACTTAAAGGTCTTGTATCGGGTACTTCAGTAGGCTCACCTCATAATCAATTCCAAACGTCATTTACTATTACAGAACCTAACGGATTAAGTTTTTTAGAAAACTTACACGGTGTTGTACAAGAATACAACGTTAGTAATGGAATCAGCATAGATAGAATCAACTACGCCGCGCAGAATTATTTAATGGTGGTGCGTTTTTACGGATATGATAAGAATGGCAAACAAATAACAGGACGTGATATTGGTGTAAGTGAATCATTAAGTGATTTAAGTAGTATATCCGAGAAATTTATTCCATTTCAATTTACTGGAATACAATTTGCATTAGAAAACGCAGTAGTTAAGTACAAGTGCGAAGCAGTATGCCCACAAACACAAATACCGTTCGGTGTTGCTAACTCAACGATTCCGTTTAATGCAGAATTGTTTGGTCAATCGGTTGGCGCAGTACTAACGGGTAAGTTAAGTACCGAGGATTTAGATACAGAAGACGAACATAAAGAAAATCAAAATGCAGACCCAGAAGCAGATGCTGTGTACGGCCAAAATATATCATTAGTTGATGCATTGAACTCAGAACAGAATAGATTAGTCACAGACAAGAAGTACGAAATACCGCACAAGTACGTTATTGAATTTGAGAAAGGTAGTAATATTGATAAAGCCTATGTAATAACCACAGGTGAATTTACAGATAAAGATAATGTTCCAATGATGGTTAAAAACCAACAGTCATTGCTTACAAACAAAGGTTTTTACGATAAGAATAAGAAGTTGTTCTCGTTTACTGCTGGGCAATCTATCGTACAAGCAATTGATATGATTATTAGAACAAGTACGTTTATATCAAATCAACAAGATATTACAATCGACGAAGTTACTGGCAAGGTCACTAAGAAAGAGAAAGCACCTACTGTTTTACAATGGTTTAAGGTCAGAACACAGGTTACTCCATTGAAATACGATAATAAACGTAATGATTATGCGTATGAAATAAAGTACGTTATTTCACGTTATCAGATTAATAATATACGTTCTCCTTACTTTGGTCCTTCTTATTTTAGAGGAACACATAAGGAATATGATTATTGGTTCACAGGAAAGAACACAGAAGTTCTTGACTTCAGGCAAGAGTATAACTACTTGTACTACCAAACGTTTGGTGGGGATATGGGTATTCCAAAGATGCAAAACAATGCTAGAGAACTAACAAAACAGGTATATCAAAATAGTAGTTCTGAATCAGCACAAGGCAGTAAGAACAGAAGAAACGAAGGTTCTGCAAATGCGGCTAGTTTATTGTACTCACCCTCAGACCAAGCAAACGCACAATTAACAATTATTGGAGACCCTGATTGGATGGCACAGAGTGAAATATTTTACTCTCCTGATGCAACTGGCGTGGGATTAGGACCGTTTATGAGTGATGGGTCAATCAACTATGACGCTAGTGAAGTTTTGTTTTCTGTTAATTACAATACAAATGTTGATTACGATTTAAAAACAGGCATCGCTGATATGGGTACAGGAGACTCGCGAATGAGTCTGATATATCGCGCGAATACAATCACAACAAATTTAAGTGATGGTAAATTTACACAGGTACTCGAAGGAACAATGATGATGTTCCCAACAGCGGAACAAGCAGAAGCAGAAGTAAAAGAGAAGGAAGAGAATTTTGGAAATTTATCAATAACGGAAGAAGGAGACACTGACGCGTTCGGTAATCCAATTGATACTAATTTTGAAGGAACTATTGCTCCGCATTTTGAGGAAGCAGATAGAATTGCGGCAAGAATGAATGAGGTAATGGACGATGACGACTAATGGCTGATGATATATTAAAAAGTAGAGGACGTACCAAAGGGTACAAATTAGACAGAGGCGGAATGCCTGCTGACACAGGTCCTTTTATTGCTGAAATAATGAATAACGTTGACCCTACTAGAAATGGGCGTATTCAAGTTTATATTGAAGAATTTGCTAAAGGCGACAAGAACGACCCAAGTGGTTGGAGAACAGTTAGTTACTTAACACCGTACTACGGTAAAGTCGAACATAATGGAACAACAGAGGGCGTAGGTACATCAGTTGGTAACACACAGTCGTACGGTATGTGGTTTACACCACCTGATGTTGGCGTTAAAGTAATGTGTTTCTTCGTCAACGGTGACCCTGGATACGGATATTATAATGGGTGTGTTCCTGAAAGTGGGTTAACACATATGATTCCCGCAATTGCAGATAATGTTACTGAAATTAATCATAAAGATAAAGCAATTTCAGAAGACCCACGTTTCTACGAAAAACCAAAACCCAAACATACATCGGTTACTGCTACTATGTATCAACAAGGGTTGGATAAAGACACTGTACGTGGCGTTATCAACTCAACAGTTCAAAGAGAAAGTCCTAGTAATGTGTACGGTATTAGTACACCTGGAAGACCAGTGTACGCTAATGGTATGTACGATACCAACATCAAAGAAACACTTGCAGGTGAACTAGAACCTCAGGATATTAAGATAGTTGGTAGGCGTGGTGGACACAGTCTTGTTATGGACGATGGTGACTTAGAAGGCAAGAACCAACTAGTAAGAATACGTTCTGCAACAGGGCATCAAATCACTATGTCCGACGACGGCGAATGTTTTTATATTACACATGCCAATGGGCAAAGTTGGTTAGAGTTTGGTAAGTCAGGCACAATAGATTTATATAGTTCCAATAGTGTTAATGTAAGAACACAAGGAACAATCAATTTGCATGCAGACGAAGACATTAATATCAATGCAGGTAAAAATTTCAACGTGTACACTGGCGAAAACATTAATATCGAGTCCAAGATGAAAACAAGTTTATTATCTGCAACAGGTACCGATGTTAAATCTATCGGAAATGTTAATTTAGAATCAAGTGCAGGTGTTTCAATTGGCGGTTCCCGTATCGACTTGAATAAGAGTGGGGCAAGCACAGTTACAACAAGTATTACACCAATGATTCCAACCGAATACACAGATATTGAGTTAAAAGAAACTGGTTGGATTCCAGAAGAGACTCC
>Ga0257122_1001263_pt1 | contig 18479 bp, 12 predicted proteins | sample SI106_120metaG_FD_190146 | JGI IMG/M metagenome (GOLD analysis project Ga0257122, IMG submission 190146) | Marine microbial communities from Saanich Inlet, British Columbia, Canada - SI106_120 | ecosystem: Environmental > Aquatic > Marine > Inlet | place: Canada: British Columbia | collected... | reverse complement strand
CCTTTTGGAGCTTCGGCTCCGGTTGCGTTAGATACAACCAGGGTAACCCCTTTCCTTGCCTGAACGGCAAGTGTCAGATCAAATCCGAACTACTACAGAATATCAGTACGGGAATCGTCATTGTCATGCCTCTTGTACTAGGCAGACGACTTTGGTGGCGAAAGTGTTACGCCCGGTCGACTATGGGATTTCGCATTCTCCCCATGGTGAGCAAATTTCTCCCGCACCGCATTTTATGCAGATATCCCCCTCGGTGCCACAGGCGGTGACTGTGAGGTAGTAGCTCGGCACGCACGTGGAGAGTTTCGGGTCAAAGCAGCCGCTACAGCACGCTTGGTTCCTGCACGTTCCAATCGCACCACTATTCTGATCATCGAGGCAGCCCCAATCGTCGGAAGGTCCCGCGCCAGCGCAGGGGCCGACCGGAGGTAGCGTCACGCTCGCGCATTCGCCCGCGTTGCACGTTTGTCCAGAGACCGTACAGTCCGCGCAAACCGAGCCGTCTAGGCCACAGCTTTCATCACCGAAACCTCCGGGGATACAGCTGCCCGATATCAGATCGTAGCATCCGGTACAACACGCCTCATCCCAGCATGCTCCTAGATAACCATCATTTTCGCATACGAAACCATCGATCTCTCCAGCGCAGGGATCGGTGGGCGGCGGCGGTGGTGGTGGTGGTGGTGGCGATACACTACCCGTGCAGACACCCGCCTTGCACGTCTTCGCCGAATCGGTGCAGTTTGTACACGCTGCTCCCTTTGTGCCGCAGTTCTCGTTGGTGTTGCCGCTATCACAAATGCCGGTGGTTGGATCGATGCAGCCTGTGCAGCAGCTCTCATTTTGGCAACTGCCCCATTTCCCGCTTTCGTTGCAAGAAACACCGTCCGGTTGGCCGGTACACGGCGTCTTCGGTACATCCGGTACATCCGGTACATCCGGTACATCCGGTACGTCCGGTACGTCAATACAGCGTTTGTCTTGGCAGATGGTTTCGGCAGCACAAATATCGCAGCTGCGACCGTCTTTGCCACATGCATTAGAAATATTGCCGGGGTGACATTCGAAGGAGTTGGGGGCGCAACATCCATCGCAGTCATTTTGTAGGCAGACAGCACCGCAACCGTCAGATGCGCCCGCGCATTTTCCTAAACAACGTGGCGTACAGCTTTGCTCCGCCATTTGGCATGACCCGTCGCTACAGTGTTGCCCCGTTGAGCAAATACGGCATGCTACGCCATCCGTGCCGCATGAAAACTCCGAGGTACCAACCTGGCAAACGTTATTTACACAACAACCGCCACAGTTTTCAGGGCCACAAATCCGTCCTTGCTCGACAGTTCCTGCGCATCCGATCGCAAGTTGCAATACCATCGCGACAATTGTGGATACCGCCATTTTGGGCATGACATTTCTCCTTTCCCAAACAGCCATTCTGCAACTAGCAGGCCACGCCTGCTATGGTGCCTATCACCCAGATTCTTAACGCTTTCACGGTCAGAGCACGCGGGCATCAAGGGGGTGTGGCGACGAAAGGAGTCGTCGTTCGTGACAGCATTCGCCCTTGGCGCGCGAAGCGATCTTGCGGAAACAGGCGTGGGTCGGGCCGCAAACGACGGTATCCGTCGTCATCTTGTTCATGAACAACTGCGATGAATACGAATGCGCTCATGAAAATGGACGTTTACTAGAAAGAGCTGTCTGGCCTGCATGTTGCTAACTCAGCCCATGGGAGCGGAATGGTCGTGAGTCGTTTGAGACTTTGACCGCCCATTCTTTCTCGATGGAGGATCGGAATGAAAGGAATTCAGCGAACGGGCCGTGCGCTTTTGGCGTTGGGGCTGAGCATGGCTATCGGGTGCGGGGATGGCGGCGACATAGGCCAGGGAGAAATGGATATCACGGCAAACCTTTCAGATCGCCGTGCGGTCAGATCGGAATGGATGAGAGCCAGCCACGGTAAATACCGAAGCGTGATGGATAGCGGCGGTTGTACGGGAACGGTGCTAGGGCCGCATGCTGTCCTGACCGCCTACCACTGCCTCAAGCCGCTGATCTCGGAAACGGAATACGATGTCGACTGCAATCCCATCGGTTCTGGTGCGTCTCGCTTTGTCGCGTGGCGAAACAATCCTTTGGATACGGGCGACGATCTTGTCTTTGAGATAACCGGGAACTTCGGTAACCCGCACGCCATAAACAAGAAGTACTTTCTTTCAAAGCACCTGCGCACTCCCGCCAGTAGCAACGGGAAGGGTTGCGAGTTTCGCCCCTTTGCGCCGACTTTTTGGCGGGGGCGAACGGAGCTGCCTCATCCTCATGATGTCGCCGTGTACTTTGTTCCCGGATTGACCCAGCAGTTCATCGATGCCAACGGCATCGAGATTCCACGGCTAGATGGTATTGCCCTCGCCAAAGAAAGAAAGACCTATCCGGACCGGCCCTACTTTTTTCCAGCGAGCGGATTTTGGGGGTCGCCGGTCTATTTCGACTACGAACTTGTTGGGCGTATGGGGGGGACGAATAACCAACGCCGCTTTGGGAGCGTGCATATTGAAAGCCCTTCGGGGAGTTCATTCCTCGGTCAGTTGGCATACGGTACGGGAATAAGCGGAGACGTGCACGGCAACCCGGGCGACTCTGGCGGTCCAACCTTTGGCTATATGCATCGCTTCTTCAAGCCGACACTGCAGACCCCGATCGTGATCGCCGCTACAAAATCGGGCTTTCATTCCCCTTCCTCAACAACTGTTGGAAGCGCTCCCATGAGAGCGGCGCCTTTGGCCCATCTTCCCGGCATGAGTGCTGAGCAAGATGAAGCAGCTCGATTGAACCATTTATGGCTACGGGCGCGTGTTGATGATGCGGATAACGATGGGATACCCATTCAATGTGATAGCGACCCTGCGTCACCAGGATACGACCGAACATCTCGTTGTCCCGCACCAGATGGTGTCCCGCGCGTTCGAGAGACCAAAGGCTACCCCCAGGGCAGTCTGATGTGTGATGACGGATTTGTGGTAACTGGCTATCGGGGAAGCGAGACGAATCGCGGTATCACCCGCCTCGCCGTGTTGTGCCGGCCACAATCTTGTGTGGATGCAAGCAACCTCTACAGCTGCTCTCGTTCCTATTGGACAGATGAATATGGCATTGCCGGCAAGACTACAGGCTTACGATTTTCTGAAGTTTGTGGTTGGGGAGCAAGGGTTGATGGCTTTACAGGAAGAACTGGGCGGAGTTCCCGGAAGATCCGCAGTATGGCTATCACATGCAAGAAGGGGGCTGGCGGCGTGCGCTCGCCCTCTCATGGCCGTTACTCGACGAGTCATACGCGAACCTTCCATCATAATTGCAGCAACGGAAAATTCGTTCAGGGAGTCGTTGCCCGAATGAAGGACCGAAACGTCATTTCAGGAATCCAAGCCGTGTGTACGCAGTAGCATAACAGACAGAGCCTTGGGCACGATATGGCGCACTTCTAATCGTCGAAGGGGTCGAGCGTGTCTTCGGGACGAATCTTCGTCGGTGGTTTCTTGGCAGCCGGGTCTTTTTCCGTCGTGGGCGTGCCGGCCGGTTCTTTACCGGGCGTGGGTTTGGTGGATGTCGTCTTGCTAGCTGTTGTCTTCCGGCGCTTGTCCCGCAGGCGTTCCAAGGGGAGTCTGATCAAGGTATTGCCGCTGATGGTGATCGTTTCTTCGGTCGGCCGATAGCCAGCGAGCCGAAAGCTGAACGTGACGCGCTGCCCGTTGCCGGACATTTGCACGTCCAGCGGCGTTTTGCCCAGGGGTTTGGTTGAACCGGACCGATAGACGGTTGCGCCGGCGGGGTCGGTTCGCAGCGTGACTTTCGCGCTGGACGCAACAGCCGGCACTGTCTTTTGGATCAGGGGCTTTTGGGGCTTGGGCGGGGATGAAATCGCTCGGGTCGGGACCCGGGGGTCGGGCGCGGCGACGGGGGGCGATTCCTTGTTTCCCTCGGTGAGGTCGCTGATGCTCAGGCCGGCCGCAACCCAAAATGCGGCTGCAGCTGCGGCGGTGATGCAGATCGCAATGGCGGCTAATTTCCAGCCGCGCTGGCGCGGGCGACGTGCGAGATTATCTAGCTTCTTCTGCTCGTGAATAACGGTCTCGACGGTTGCCGTTGCGCGGGCGAGATCTTCTCTTAGTTCGGTAACTGCCTGATATCGGCTGTTTGGATCTTTTTCCAAGCAGCGCATGATGACGTGTTCAAGGGCTGCTGGGATCCTCGGTGCGTTCTGCAAATCGCGGGGCAGCGTGGGGGTATGGTTCATATGTTTGATGACAAATTCACCGAATGATTTGGCGCGAAAGACGGGATGCCCCGTGAAGAGTTCGTAGAGAATCGCTCCGAGCGAGTAAATATCGGAACGGTTGTCGACGGGAATCCCGGCTGCTTGTTCAGGAGACATATAGGCCGGTGTACCAATGACGGCGCCCGCGGCGGTTTGATAACTGTCTGAACCTTCCTCGTTGCGCAACAGTTTGGCTACGCCAAAATCCAGCAGCTTCACAGTGAGGTCGGACATCTGACCGATGACGAAGATATTATCCGGCTTGAGGTCACGATGGACGATTCCCTTTTCGTGGGCTGCTTCAAGGGCATCGCAGATTTGCAGCGAGATACGCATCGCTTGGTGCAGAGGAATCGGATCGGTGGTTTCGCGCTGCAGATCGCCCAGGTCTTTGCCCTGCAGGAACTCCATGATGATGAAGGTCTCGCCGGACTGCAATTCAACAAAGTCAGTGACGTCGACGATATTCTTATGGCCGATGGTGTTGACGGCACGCGCTTCTTGGAAAAAACGGCGTACAGCGTCGCGCTTCACCGCGTATTCAGGTCTCAGAAGTTTGAGCGCTACGCGACGTCCGAGGAGGGTATGCTCCGCTTCGAAGACTTGCCCCATGCCCCCTTCGCCGAGCAACCGTACGATCCGGTACGAACCGAGCACAGCGCCAAACATCGCGGCTGCACTCGAATCGTCCTTTGCGCGACCCGCGCCAGTTTGCTGGCCTACAGCGGACGGCGTCTGCCGGTGAGCGGTCGCAGCGCTATGAAGGTTCTGGGGAAGGTCCCGCGAGGGTGGGTCGGGTTGCCCGACCGGTTTCTTGCCGCGCAGAAGGGTCCCGTCCTCTTCGATCAGTTCTTCCAACTCATCGCCGGCCAGCGCTCTAATTTTTCCCGATGGGTCCGAGGTCATCACTCACCAAGACACTGTGATTCCGAAGATTCGCCTTCTTTTATCCTACCGCGATTCCGCAGCGCCTTCACCCTATGGCTATGGGGTGTCGATAACTCTTGGACTGTTGCGCGGCCGAAATCCTTGGCCCTAGCCTAGTATACCCCGCGGATTTCGCTTCCGGTGTAGTAATGCTTGAGAATCTCAAGGTAATTTTTTCCACCTTGGGCCATGCCGATGGCGCCGGTTTGGCACATGCCCACCCCATGTCCCCAGCCTCCGCCCTTGAATTCGAATTTCGCGGGGACGCCGCCTCTATTGCCGGCCGCGGTGACGACGAACATCGAACTTCTTAAGTTATTGAAAGTGCGTCGAATTGTGAGCTCTCGAGAAATTTTGACCGCGCCCTTGGAGCCGGTGATCTCCACGAGGCGTGCGCGGCCAGAGCGGCCGCGTTTGAGCACCCGGATGCCCTTGATCTTCCCCAGCTTGAATCTTTTCAATAGCGTCTGCAGCTTTGCCTGGCTGAGTGTGACGGTCCAGCGAAACTTGTCTTTGTTGTAGCCGGCATTGCCGCAGAAGCTCTTCGGCCGTGAAGAAAGCCACTGGTCTATGTTTTGTTCATCAATACCACCGGCATATGGGTCCTGGCTGGAATCCGCATCTCTGCGACCACGCAACGTAGGATCTGGAGAGGCCGGCCAGACCATCTCGTTATGTTCGGAATGGCCACCGCATGAAGCACTGTAGACGGCTTTGATCAGTCGACCATCTTTGCGCAGCAGGACTTTGCCCCGAGTCGATTTGACGGCGTGGCTGGTACTGGCGTGTTCGCGATCGATGCCCTTGTAGACCTGGCAATGCTGCCAAGAGCAAATGAGATAGGGGTCGGCGAGATGTCTCGCCCCCAGCTTCGCGAGCAAATCACCGCGCGCCGCCACCGCCTGGGCGCGTAGGGCATTTGCGGGCGCGTTCGGAAAGATCTCCGCCGGAACCAACCCATTGAGCATTTTCTCAGCGTTTAGGGCATTGACCACCGCCAGCTTTCCCCGGCGATCGACGGTGACGTAAACCTGCCCCCAATATCGGGCGACGGGCCCTTTGCCCACCCGAACACTGATCTGTCCGCCTTTTCGAGGGGGCGCAAACCAAATGGCGTCATGCGCTTGAACTCGCGTCTTACCGGCGGTCGCTTTGAGTACGGCGCTTGGCCTCGACTTTAGCTGAGGGAAGATTTGGATCTTCTCCAGTTTGTATTGTCGTTGATAACGTTCGGCCGCTTGCGTAGCGTGCTGGCGATCTGGGTAGGGGCCATCGGCGAGCAAATAGCCCCGATTGTCGAAGACCTGTCCCTTGCTACCGAAGACTGTGCCGATTTCGATGAGTTGGCAGCGTGCCTTGCGTGCCTGCCACGTTGCCATTTCCTTGCGCAGCGTCGCAAGCCCACTCGCGGGCTCTCGCGCCAATACAACATAATAGGCAAGCTGAGCCGGTTTGGCATTGCTAAGTGTGATCTTCCATTTCTTACCGCTGACGAGCTCAGCGCCGCCCTCGCCGTCAGGAAGCACGCGAAGCGCGGTTTTGCCCTCGATGATCACGTCGTCAAGACCTTCGGCGATGGCGATGCTGATCACCGGTACACCTTGGCGATCGAAAGCGAACTGATTGCTGTAGAGCAGACGCAGTTTGTCGTTGCGACTATATTCGTCAGCTTGCGCCGATGAGGCGAGAGCGATGGCCAGGACTAAGGGGAAATGCCGAAATTTCATTAGGGTTAAGCTAGAGCACATCTCATAACTGCTCCCGTCACGAGGGGCCGTTCTGAACGCTTCTGTCTGCGTTACTCAAACTTGAAATACTGCAAATATTACTGCGTTCTCGCGCCTTGCCAGAAACGTTCAGAGCGGCCCCCGCTCGGTCCGAAGTTACGAGATGTACTCTAGAACAAGGCTGGATCCACGGGCAACTTTTTTGGGCTCAGCGGCGGATTGCGGAATTCTGGCGCGCTGTGCTATATGGGCCAAGCGTCGGGGGACGAAGCGACTGAAGACGACTAGATCATGCGCAAGTCGGTGCACGGCTGACGAGAGGCATGAGGGGGAAGTGAAGAAACGATGTGTTGGAGCGGAGAAGCCAGTGCTGCGATCGCCTTGGGGGGATTTACCAGTGCCTATTTTCTGAAGAAGAAGGGCGAGCCGAAAGAAATCTATCTTCCGCCCGCGTATTTTGTATTGATGGAAGGTCTGCAGGCCGTTACCTATATCGTCGTAGGTGATTGTGGCAATGCTTACAACGTATGGCTCACGCGCCTGGCCATGGCGCATATTTCCTTTCAGCCATTCTTCATCAATATGTTGGGCATGGAATTCATCGACAAGGCGGTGAAACAGCGTATTAAACCGTACGTTTACGGCATCTGTGCCTTGACCGCCATCGCGTGTTTGACGCGCATGATTCCAGCCTTCGATCTGTTGGGACGCTGCGAACTCGGTACGCCGATGTGCAGTCACCTCCAGACCTGCGCCTACAATGGGGAATGGCATATCGGCTGGGATGTGCTGCTCAACGGATTTAACGAACGGTGGCGCTGGTATGTGGTTACTGCCTTCGCCATACCCATCGTATACGGGGCTTGGAAGTGGGCGCTCTATCATTATTTGGTGGGGCCCTTCTTGGCGAGTCTCACCACAACGGATGTCAGCGAGCGACCGGCGGTATGGTGCCTATTTAGTACGTGCATTATCGCGCTGCTCGTAAATAGTCGTCTGCGCAACTATATCTACATCAAACGTTGGCCGACGTGGCGCTATCTGCGCAAGAAGGGGGCGGTTGAAGATCTTCCCGTCAGCCTCGCCAGTCGAAAAGAGAAGCCGACAGACCCACAGACCTGAGCTTTGCCGACAGGCGCCCTAAATAGGGGGATCCGGCTCATCCGCACCGACCCGCATCGATTCTCTGCCCAACAACTGTAGATTTGTGAAGTTGATCAGAAAATGCGCGGTGATGGCGCCGAGTATATTTCCCGTCCAGATGCAGAGCCACCCGAATGCGTAGCCCAGTACAGTGGCCATGACGGTCCAGCTGAGAAATCTCTTCTCTGAGGGGAAGTGCATTAGGCCAAAGATCAGCGTGGTTAATTCCAGGCCCAGGTCGGGCTGCATGGCGCCGCGGAAGAACATCTCTTCAGAAACGCTCGACAGCGCAGCGAGTATGAATGCTTCTTGCCAAGCTAGACGACCGAGGACCGAGTAGAACCAAGCATTGAGCTTGCGGGCCCATAGAAAGCGAATGGAAATAACGTAGGTAAGCAGAACCACGCCGACGCCGAGGAGCGTCCCGCTGAGTAGGCTCATCCAGATCGTATCTTGGGGTGGAGACGCAAAGAACAGAGACCTATCGGCGAGGTATGACCAAACGAGCGCGGCGGCACCCATTGCCAGATAGAGTCCGGCGGCGCTACGAAGAAGCTTGGGTCGCTCGATTGTCAGGGTATTGCATCGGGGTAAAGGGGTTGAAAGAGTTGCGAGGAGGGGGACTCGAACCCCCACAAGCTTGCGCTCGCCAGCCCCTCAAGCTGGTGCGTCTACCAATTCCGCCACCCTCGCAACTGAGGTATTAACCTTCTTTGCTTTGAGGCAAAGCAAAGCGACGCGAAACTACCCCCGAGCTTCTATCCTGTCAAGCGATCAACAGCGCGGCGAGACACAAATCGGTTCGTTGGCGAGATCTCGCAAGATTCGCACCTAACACCGGATTAAAGATCATTTTTTCCTTTTTTCCTTGCCCATTGGCCTGTCCATGGTGGTAAACATGCCGCGCTTTTGGAGGACCTTCCGAGGCCGAGAGGTGGTGTTCATGGCCGTACGGCTACCCCCAATAATTTCTCTTTTCTTAGCGGGCTTTATCACCCTGCTCGGATGCACCTTGCGCCCCGATCCAATCTTGATCGATGGCCAGGATGTCGAAGTTACGTTTCTTCACACGGGTGATATCCACTCACGACTGATCCCCTACACAATGGATGTAGGTGAAGTCGATAAATCCCTCGGCCTTCTGCCGGACAATGCACCCTTTGGCGGCATCTCGCGACTCAGCGCATTGGCCCGCCAGCTACGTCGTGACAACGAACGCTACGCCCATGTCGATACGGGCGATGTATTTCAAGGCGCACCCATCTTTAACGAATTCGGCGGTGAGCCGGAATTTCGGGCGCTTTCCCATTTGGGCATTGATGCGATGGCCATCGGCAATCATGAATTCGACAACGGCGCCACATTCCTGGTGGAGCGGGCGATGACATTTGCTCATTTCCCGATGCTCGCTGCGAACTACACGCTTGAAAATCCCGATTTTCTCGGGGGATCTGCAACCGCACGAATCGCCCAGCCGTATACGATTTTGAATCTCAAAGGCCTTCGCGTCGGCGTGATCGGTTTGGGAAACCTCGCGAGTATGGGGTCGGTATTCAAAGGCGGTAACTCCCAAGGTATTACGCCTCGGAGCACGGTGCCCATTTTACAATGGTACATCGACTATCTGCGGCCCCAGGTGGATCTGGTTATTTCGGTTGGGCACCTCGGCTATCACGACAACCTCGACTTCGTGCCTCGCACCGAAGGGCTCGACCTGGTATTCGACGGTCACCTCCATATCGCGTTGGATCCTCCCAATGTTGTTTCCGATTGCGACATTTCCAAACTAGAGCGGGAAAAAGACCGTTACAAATGCGATACAGAAGAGAAACTCCGTCAGGACGCGCGCTCGTGTGAAGTGAAAGCGGGCTGCGATGACATGACCGGCACCGAAAAACAAGGTTGTATCAGAGCGTGCTATTCCGAAGCCGTTACAAACTGCAACCAACTTGCGGAAAGCGCGCGTTTTTCCCAACGCCTGCACGAACTCGAAGAAGATATCGAACGCCTGAAAAAGCGCGATTGCCATCCTCGAGATGTGCCGCTCATTCACTCTGGTGCTTTTCTCAAATACGCCGGGGTGTTCAAAGCGACCCTGAGGCAGTGCACCCGTTTGGCGCAGACCGAAGTCTGCACCGAATCAGACCACACCGGTACCTGCACCAAGAAAGTTTCTCGTCGTTGTGTGGGCCGTAATGGCGGGCGCGACGATTGGGAAGTGGTCAGCCACCGGTACGACCTCGTGCCCATCGACAGTCGTTTGCCGCAAGATCCCTCAATGCTTCAACTCATGGAGCCCTATCAGTTGGAACTCGCCCAACAACAACTGTTGACCCAGGTCGTCGGTTTCACACCCAATGCGATCAAACGCTTTTCTACCGGTTCTGGTGACAGCCAGCTCGGCAATCTGGTTGCGGATTCGATGCAGCTAAGAAATCAGGTTTGGGCAGATTTTTCGGTCACCAACTCTCTAGGCATCCGGTCGGATATGGTAATCGGCCCAGTCGACCGCGAACAGATGACCAACGTCTTCCCCTTCGAAAACGCGATTACCGTCATGTATCTTTCGGGCCTCGAGGTCCAGGAAATGATGGACTTCATTGCGCAGCGCTCAACGAATCGCGGTTGCCAATCACAAGCTCAGGTTGGCGGAATTACCGCCGTGCTCAATTGCGGCGGTTGCCCAGCCATGGGCGAAAACGAATGCGCACAACAGCCCTATGATGGTGAGGCGTGTGCGCAGCGCATTACCATCGGCGGTAGTGGCCAAGCCTGCAGCGCTCCGGAAGTGGGCGATAAAGAATGTCCACTGGGCGAAATCTGCACGGGCCAGCGGCATCCGATCGAGTCCGACAAGTATCGCTGTTGGCTGCCCCTCACATGTACCCGTTCCTATCGTTTGGCCACCAATGATTATATCGCGCGCGGTGGGTCCGGCTTCAAAGTGCTGGAACGAAATACCACCCAGGTGAATCTCGGCATTTCGCTACGGCAAGGCGCCATCGATTCCATGCTGGGCATGCCCAGCTGCGGTGAGTATATTCCGCGTAAAATCGTCAAGGATACGGCCACGGGTGAGGATAAGCATATCCGCGAATTCGTCGTCAGCGATGAAGATGAAGCGGAACTGAAGGGGATGGAATTGGTCGCCGTTGAAGGCGATTGGGCTACGGTAACAGCAAGCTATAACGCGATTCGCGCGAAAATGCAGAGTCGCTTGGATGCCTCGACGGACAACCGGCTTAAAGTTGGCCTAACCAACTACCTGGCGTGCATGGACGACTGCCAGGGAGAAAACAGCACAAATAATTGCCGCGGATTGGCCCGCGTAGAAGTCGAGCGTTGTTTGGCATTCAATCGATGCCTACAGTCGAGCGATTGTGACGAGCCCGATCCTGTGGAACGCCAAAAGAAGATGGAGCAGGCACAAAAAGATGTCGGGCGTTGTGAAGCGATAGCCCGCATTCGTGCTGCCCTGCGATGCGTTACGCTTCCATGCATCGATTCTCAGGAAGATGGCCGACTTCAACGCGTCTTCCAAGATACGAGCGGTTCCCCCAACCCTTACGAACCGTGGCCGGAGTAATTCGATGCGCATGTACGGGACATCGAAAAAGAATAGCATTGTTGGCACCCTTGGCGTGGCTATCGCGTTTACCATCGCTGTCGGCCACGGCTGCGTTCGCAAAGTTGAGCGTGGTAGTGAGATCGGCGGCTTTTCAGTGAAACTCGACTCGGCTGATCGTGGTACGGCCGATACGCCGCTCCCATTCAGCGTCGATAATCAGTCGAGAACAGTCGATATTCAGGCGTTGAAGAACGATGGTTCGGGTGCGATGGATACTTCGTATACGGGCTGGATCACCTTGCACGTGTTACCCACAGGAAAACTCGACCGTAGTCCATTGGCCGTAAAGATTGTAGATGGCCGAGCCGATAACGTCGAAGTGAAATACAGCCTTTCCTATGGCGATGTTCGAATCGTCGCCGTCGACGAGGGATACGTTCCCCGCGAAGGAGATTTGGCCGGCGCGGCCTGTAACAACGGTCTTGATGATGATGGCGACGGTTTCATCGATATGAAAGACCTGGGCTGCCTATTGGGAGGCGACGATACCGAATGGGCCAGTAGTTCCCAAATGGGGCTTGGTGCGGCCGAACAGGAAACTGTTCTGCAGGGCCTGGGAGTGAGTGAATTCGGGCATGGTGCTACCGGCGCCTCTGAAGTCATCTACTACGCCAATCCTCGAATCGAGGATGTGCAAACCCCTATCGGTGGAGCGGGAAGTGGTGGCGATGCCTCCGTACTCAAACAAGAACGCGTGAGCATCGACGGTGGTTGGATCTTGGTTGCCCGGGTGGGAGTCGATGGCCTTTATGTCGTCGATATGGAAGGCCAAGAATACGACGGCAATGGCTTTGTGATCCAACCCATCGACCTTTCTTTTCGTAGCGTTTTCGCGTTCAATTTCAGTACGCCGCGAAACCTCCAAGAGGGCGACTGTTTGGTTTCCCTGGATGGCACCGTCGAAGAATTCTTTGGCTATACGGAATTGGGCAAGCCCACTTGGAACAAAGGTGACTACGAATTCTGTGCCGCGAAAGCACGTGGCGCCAAAGTGCCTGATTCTATCTGCCCAGCCGAACAGCAGCTCATCTGCAGCGATAGCAAGAAGGACTGTAAAGCGGATAAAGCTGTTTGTGGCGACAACGAAACATGCATCGATCCTTGTCGTAAAGTCGTCGAGGAACTGATCAACACGCCCGTCGATATCACCACGTTGATGGTCGACAATAAGGGCGCTGAAGTATCGGTATGGGACGATCGAACGTTGGAACTCGAACGTTTTGAATCGGCGTTGGTGCAAGTGAGCAATGTCACCGTGTTTACCGAGCTTCGCGACTGCGATAGTAACGGTAACGGCACGCTCGACTTCTACATCGATGCCGAATCCGACTGTAGTGACGATTGTGGTGACCTTACCAAATGTGTGATCGGCGAAACCTATCGCCGCTACACGCAATGGACGGTTCACTTCAAGGATGGAGCCGGCGAAGAAAGAGAATTGGCGGTGGTTTCTGCCGGTGCCATTCCAGACTTCGATCCGCTTAAGGCGCAAGGCAAAACCTTGAGCAAAATTGTAGGAACCCTAAGACATCTGACCTTTGGTCGACCGGCATGGATATTGGAACCGCGCCGACCTGCCGAATGCCCCGATTGCGTAACCGAGTAGCACGGATGAAATCAATGAACCGAGTATTATTCAGGGGAAGTTGTGTTGGCTTTTTAGCAATGGCTCTACTGGCCATGCCAAGCTCGAACGCATGGGCCAACGACTTCATCGATACGCGTATCACCTTTACCATTGGTGACGATAACTTTTTGAAATCTGCGGGGCAGCAGGTTCCCGACAGCCCGTTGATCGGCATCGGTGACCGCGAGGGTTATGAACTTCCCGGCGACAACCTCAACATGGCGACCACGGGTCGAGAGAACGAATTACATCTCGTTCTCTATAAGAAGATGGAAGGTCTTCTGCCCGGATTGATCACCGAGGCTGCAGCCGCATTGGAAATCGATTTCGCGGAACTCCAAGATGACGACGCCAAGATCTATCGTGTCCTCAAAGACGATAGCTCCTATATCCGCTTGGCCTACGCCATCGATAAGGAAAAGCGCGGTGACGAATACCTCGACCTTGTGCTCTTTCCTCTTTCGGGCGATCGTTTCCGTGTCGGCTATCTCTACGATTTAACCTGGGGTGGGAAGTACATCTTTCCCCGCCGAAAAGGTCGTCTGACGCCAGCGTTCAAACTTGGCGGCAATCACGGGAAATTCTATTGGTGGGCCGGCATGAAGATGCTGCGTTCGCCAACCGCTCCCGAAGAATCGAAGAATGAGCAGAATCTAACGATTTCCACCGAGGAACTCGAAACGCTCTTCGGCGCGTTGGCTGGTTTCGGCGTGCGTCCTTTCGACGGCCTAAGCATCGATGTTTCTGGCGCCTACATCCAAATGGGTGAGAACCCTCTAAAAGACGTCGCCGGTGAAATGGTTACAGCTACCGGTTTTTCCGCACGCATCGCGTACGGCAAAGGCTTGAATGTCGGGCTTTCCGCCGACCTCAAATTGCTACGCAACGATCCCGAACACCGAGCCTCGATCGGTCGTAAGAGTGTCTATCGTCCGGGCGGCGGATTCAGCTGGCGGGTGTCGGCCGAAGGTACCGCTATCGCTCAAACGCTAGGTGATCCGGAACTCTTCGGCGGAACCACCATCCAATGGGCAACCGCCGCGGCTATGGATATTCGTTTGCAGTACGACTATTTCAGGTTCAACGTCACGGGCGTTTATCGCAGCCTCGAATTCCTATTGCTCAACACGCCGAGTTTCGTTCCCTTTCAAGCGTTCCCCAAAGAGGCGGAAATTTCCCCCAATGGCTTTGTCGCAATGGCAGCGGATTATCATTTTCCCAAATACAAGCTTACCCCCGGGATCCAGGTCTCCATGGAGGTACCTTCGGCTGTTAAGACAGAGTTGAATGCCAAAACGGCGGGGAGCACCGCGCCGCCGACGTTGATCGGGACCAATACGTTGGTCATTCGAGCCAATGGCGAACGCGTCATTTTACCGCCGGACGAAACCGTTTCGCCCATGGTCTCCACCCGAATGAATCTAAACTGGCGAGCGTCGGATATGCTGTCGCTGATAGGTTTTGCTTTCATCACGTACGATCCCAACGATTCGATTCTTGTCGTTAATCCCGACTTGACCAAATCACGTGTCTTCAACGACGCTATTCGTTTCGGCGCGGGCATTACCGCCCAGGCCCGTTTCTAGGGCGTTCACGGCAACGCCATGCCTAATCTAGAACTCACGCACAAGAAGGACGTCTCGGCCTTTCGGCGCATTGCCATAGGTACCTGGGCAACGGCTTATGACCCGTCTGTTTATGGCACCATGGAAATCCAAATGGATAGTGCCGTGGACTATATCAAACGCTATCGCGAGCAGACCGGTCAGCGTTTGACAGTTACCCATATGGTGGCTCGCGCCATTGCCGCGGCTTTCGAGAAAGTCCCCGATGCCAACGCGGTGTTGCGATTTAATCGCATCTACCTGCGAAAGAACATCGGCGTCTTCATGCAAGTGGTCATGACGGATGAGGGCGAAGATAAGATCGATCTGTCGGGCGTCACCATTTACGACGTGGCCGAAAAGAACCTTTCGCAGATCGTTACGGAAGTTGAAGAAAAGGTCGACGTGGTCCGGAAACGCAAGGACCCGGTTTTAGAAAAGAGCCGTGGGCTTTTTCATAAAATTCCCAGCCTCTTTCTTAACCTTTTCGTGAAGCTGCTTTCCTTACTGCTCGTTACGTTTAATTTGGATCTCAGGAAATTTGGGTTGCCCAAAGATCCCTTCGGCTCGGTCATGATCACCAATGTCGGCAGCCTAGGGCTCGACCTGGCCTACGCGCCTTTGGTTCCCTATTCCGGGGTGGGCCTCGTTTTGGCCACCGGCGAAGTTCAACAGCGCGCCGTGGTTGAGGATGACGAAGTGGTCATCCGAAAAATGATGAACCTCAACGCGACCTTCGACCATCGCTTTATCGATGGTTATCATGCCGCGGTAATGTCCCGTACCGTGCGCGCCTGGCTACAAAAACCCGAGGAACATTTCGGGCCGATCGTCAAAAAGGTCAATCCAGACGATTAGTGCTATAGTTCCCCTCGCATGAGCATGCAGGCAACGCCAGGTCGACGTCGAGCCGCAGTTCTGCGCCTTCTCTTCAATTACAGCACGTCAGCTTTCGGGGTAATTAGCGGTGTCGTTTTGGTGCCCGTCTATTTGGGCATTTTCGGAATTTCCACCTACGGGTCCTGGCTGGCTTCCGGTGATATCGTCATCCTCCTGGGCATTCTCGACGGTGGCTTGACCACGGTCTTCGGCCAAAAACTGGCGGAAAGCTACGGCAGCAAAGACTATCCGCTCTTTTCCCGCTATGCGGGAGCGGGTCTATTGATGACCGTGCTGGTTTGTCTGGCCATGGTGGCAATCACTTGGAGCATCGCTCCCTATGTACCCGCCTGGGTCAAAGCGGAGGCCGGCCAATACGATGCCATCAGCCTGGGTGTACGCCTCGCCGGAATGGGAGCCGCGCTTTCCTGGGCACAGTTGGCGACCCGAACGATTTCTGACGCCTGGCAGCGTACCATCGCCGTCGGCATGTTCACCATGAGCGCACTACTCGCGGGCGTGGGGGCGATCATTTGGGGACTATGGCAGGGGTGGGGTGTCGCCGCGATTGGGTTAGGGGCCTTCGTCCGTGGCGCTGTGCTTTTCGTACCGACCATGGGTTACGTGGTTGTGCGATGGCGCAAACATGCCTTACCCCCCTTGTCTTTGAGCTTGGTCGATCTGAAAAAGCTACTCGGAGTTACGGCACCGATCTTCTTTGGCCGCACGGCGGGCTTGGCCATGACCAATAGTGAATCGTTGATCGTGGCCGTTTTCCTCAATCCGATACTTGCGGCCACGTTGGCGCTCACCAGCAAGGTCTATCAAATAGCAGCTTTGGTGCTCAACCCCATCCACGGAAGTGCGGCCCCGGGGCTGGCACATCTCAAGGGCGAACAGGATGAAGCCTACCAGCTGAAAGTGGCGCGGGAATTCTATGCGCTCTTTTCCGCTATTTCGGCCGCGATCATCGCGCCGTCTTTGGCTATGAATCCTTCTTTCTTGAACGTTTGGGTGGGGGGAGAACAATATGCCGGCGACTTGGTCAATTGGGCCGCTTCGCTATCCGCTTTGCTCTTGAGCCATCACCTTTGTTTGGGCACCATCGTGGTCTCGTATGGGCAACTCAGACGGGCGGGGCGCGTGGGCATATTCGAGGCAGTGTTGCGGGGGGGCGCGATGATCTCTCTGGTACCGGTACTCGGAATTGCCGGCATGCCCTTGGCTGGGGTCGTCGGGTCGGGGGCTGCTTGGATCGTTTGGCTTTGGCTTTTGCAGCGCTACTTCAAACTCGATACCAAAGAAATGCTGCGTTTTATCTGGGCCGGTTGGCGACCGCTTGTGATCGTCTTGCCTGCGGCAGCCGCCCTTTCGCTTTGGCTTCCTCAACTAAAAGCCTGGGGACCCTTTATCGGTATTTCCGTTGGTCTTGGCATTGTCATGCTGCTCGTTGTGTTTGCCAGCAGCAAGCCGCTTCAGGAAAAATATAGGACATTGCGTCGATAGCATTGCCTAGGGGAGTAACCCCGGATCTGCACCATAATCATTAGTCTTTCCGCCACAACTCGTGTTCACTTTGAGAGCTGGGTCTTTCGGGATATGCTTTCGCCGTTATCTATGGAGGTGTGTGTCGTGAAGAGAACGCTTAGCTTGGCGCTTATCATCGTATTTTCGGTTGTCAGCTGTGGGGGAATAGAGCCTGCGGCAGAAATCCAAGCACCAGAGAAAGTTCGCGCCAGTGCTCCGGCATCCGAGCAAGTCCAGCCCGAAATCGCCCAATCGCAGGAACTGACGATTCACGTGCTGGATGGCTTGAATATCCTGCGCGTCTTGGGGCCGTTCTTGGCGCAAAAGAATCTCGAAAAGAAGTTCACGCAGCTTTCTCCGAATCCTGCGGATATTTTCTCGTCGTTGGTCAATGCGCTGAGTTGCATCAAACCGTCTTTAAGCCAAGGCATGTTGGCTTTCGATTTCAATCAATGCCAATTGCTGAATACGGGGCAGACGCTAACGGGAACCATTGGCTTTACCATCGATAAGCTCTTCCCCTTCACGTTGACCGTTCATTTGATCGATCTTGAAGTGGCAAACCAGACTTTCAATGGCTCGTTGACTTTGACGAGCCAGGGGTTTGGCAAACTGCCGTTGATTTCCGCGAAGATTAGCCTTCCACTTGGCGGTTCGACGATGACGCTAGAGATTTATGAGGCGAAAATCTCGTTTGCCGGATTGTCATTGGTGCTCAACGGAAAAGGAAATCTTCAAGCCGCATTCCTCGGTGGCGATTTTGATATAGTGGATTTGACCTGGCAGTTTGGCCAATGTCTGCCGAGTTCGGGTGAACTTCAGTTTCCGCAGATCTTCACGACCGTTTCTTTCTTGCCGACGACACCAGCGACAGGGGCAGTTGAGATTCAGGTGCCTTTCTTGCCGCCCTTTGAGCAAGCGTTTTTGCCGGCGTGCCCGTTCTAGAGCGGTAAATCGGGAGAGCGGTAAATCGGTAATCGGTAGGTTGGTAATCGGTAAATCGGCAAATCGGTAAATCGGTAATCGGTAATCGGTAATCGGTAAATCGGTAATCGGTAATCGGTAAATCGGTAATCGGTAATCGGTAAATCGGTAATCGGTA
>Ga0257122_1001259_pt1 | contig 18536 bp, 16 predicted proteins | sample SI106_120metaG_FD_190146 | JGI IMG/M metagenome (GOLD analysis project Ga0257122, IMG submission 190146) | Marine microbial communities from Saanich Inlet, British Columbia, Canada - SI106_120 | ecosystem: Environmental > Aquatic > Marine > Inlet | place: Canada: British Columbia | collected... | reverse complement strand
TCTATCCACTAGAAATATCCTGAACACGGATGATATCCAGGAATTCATAGATTATTTTACCATAAAATTAAAAAATGACAACAAGGTCTCCGGGGATGATTTTAAGAAAATTACCAAGTGGTTAAATCGTAGTAAACAAGGTCTCAAGGATTATTTCAGGAAAAATATTAAAGGGGATTCTTCTGATTTCTACCGCAAGGTTCATCGTGTTACCTTGTTACCTCAAGATGCCCCGGAGTGGTTGATCAGGAAAGTTGAGGATAACCCACATTATCTAACTCAAGAGGAGTTATACGAGATTAAGGCCCCTCTTAAAAGTGATCATAACTTGATGACCAAGTTAAATCATATCGTAGATTACTTGATTTATTATCTTAACGCTAATCCCCAGAAGAATCTTGTTAGTGTAACCTGGAAACAGGTCCATGATGGGATGAAGAAGTGGGAGGAATCTTTCCAGATTTCCGAGGAGTCAGATGAGTTACTACCTGGAGAACATATTGTGGTCAGAGCGGAGGATGGGTTTTTCTGGGTTAATCTGACCGATGAGGATTCTTTGAGAAATGAGGGCTCCAGGATGAATAATTGTATAGGAGGAAAGTGTGATGTGGTCAGCGAAAAAACCTCCGAAATATACAGCCTAAGAGATTCTCAGAACATACCTTACGCTACCTTGGAGTATTCGCCTAAGAAAAGAATGTTCCCGGAAATAAAAGGGAGAAGCAACCAACCACTTTCCTCTAAATATTCTAAATACTTGACCAAGTTGTTGGACCGTTTGCATGAAACCAAACCTGCTGACAAGAGCCAACAAGAAGAATTTGAATTTTCCTCCGATTTTAATAGATCAGGAGTTTTTGGGTTTAAAGGTAAGCATTATGACGTCAAAGACAAAGTTATTATCGATGGAAAATTAGAGGAATCTAGCAAGGTTACCCAGGAGATAGTTAAGGCTAATATAGACAAATTCCCCCAAATTGGGTATTACTTGGAAGATCACGAGACTTTTTTGGCCCTTACTCTTCAGGATGCTCATCCAGCCTTACCTATGGTACATAAAGCAGACCCTTCATTCTTACTAGAAAAGTCGGATCTCTTGGAGATATATCCTAATTTACATGAAAAATATAGGAATAACCCGGACATCTATAATAAAGCCTCTTCGCAGTGGTCAACTGGTGATTATTATGTTCACACTCATTTCACAGCATTTCCTCCCGAAGTTCGCAGTAACCCAGATTTCTGGGGAAGGGTTATTTATAGCGAAGCTGATACCTATGCCCTAGAGTACGTAAGTTCTAGATCGATTGTTGAGAATTTTGATAATATTATACCAGATACCCTAGGAGAACTAGAGGTAGAAGGGGAGTATCAAGTTGATCTGGTTGATTTTTTCGACGGGTTTTCCCAAAGAATTAAACCTGATCATATACCCTTTTTATTAGAAAAAACCACTTTTCCGGAACATTTTAATGTTAATGAGGTGGTCAGCACATTTTATAACTCTGATAATTTTGTCCCAGAAGCCATTACTCACCCGATTTATGTTAGACAGCTAATCTTAGATATGAAAATGGAATCGGTTTCCAGGGTATTTTATAATTTAAGGGAAATTCCCTTTAGTAATAAAAAAGTGAACACAATGGTTAAAAAGGAAATATACCCTGTTTTGGATAACCGTTTCTCCACTAATATAGAATCGGTTAAAAGTATAAACATGAGTTTTAATGTCAAGACTTTCTCGGGAGACTATTTGACTAGGCATATAAGAACAACCCGGATTCCGGAACTTCTTGTGGAGGCTATGAAAGAAGGTAAGATTTCGTTTCTTGATCTTTATCCAGTGGTTCGACAATTTTTTAACGAGAAACACTATCCGGATATCTCTAAAACTCTATTAAAAATAGAAAGTATAGAGGAAATAAGGAACAGTCCAGCATTATCCTTCTTTCCTCCAGAACTCGCTACTGAGGAAGTCATTGATAAATTTGCAGACCTCATGTATAGAGGGGATAGTATTCGTTATGCAGAGATGTCTATGGTGCCACCTTCCATTTTGGCTAGGTGTCTCCAGAATAATGCAAAGTTCTTGAGAAGGGTTAGACATTATTTGGGTGTAGTTGACCTAGACCTCGATGACTCCTCGATTAAACTGGTAAAGCAGACTCTAAATCAGGCTGGAAATACAGATCTTGCGAGAGAGTTAGAAATTCATGCCTTGAGATCAAATGCATCCAGAAATCCAATGTCTATATTAAATAGAAAACTCTATCCGGAATCCATTTTAAAAGAATTACGAGATGATTCTGATATAGCACTCGCTGTAGTTAACTCAATTAAAAATAGCGGTAGATATGTTAACACTATAAAAAATTTGCTGGATACCTTCGATAACTTTAAAGTCCTGCTTAATCCGTACGCTATAGAGTACTTGGGAGAGAGTTTTAGGTCTAATATGGGAGAATGGTCCAAATTAGAATTCATTAGTAATTGGAAGCCCGTTTTAGAGCGAGTTATGGAATTAGAGGGCGTAGAAAGTAGTCTGATATATGAAATGAATCTTAAAGGCAAGTCTTATGTTCCTTTAGTAGAATTTACAAAAGGGTATCCTGAAAATGTTGAGAAATTGGTAATACATGATTTCTCGGGGTATAAGGATATCCCAGCTCATGAGTTAGAATCTTTTGATCAGCAAGATCTTTACAAAAAAGCTGTCACACATAACCCAACTAATATCTATAAAAGCTGGGTATCCTCTAAAGTACTAGATATTCCTATTTATCAAGAAGATACTGAAACTCTGGATATATTGTATAAAGAATTCAAAAGTTTATCTGAAGAATACCAACAAAAATCTGGCAGAGCTAACAAGAGTCCCATGATATTTTCCCCGGTGTTTAAATTGTTTCTTAAATACCCCGATTTTAAAGATACCCTTTTCAAGTCTTTTGCTCTAATGGTAAAGTCAAATTTAGTAATTGATGACTCTTTATCTAGAACTTTTCTATTGGACATTATTGATGAAGAGTTCCTGGATGAACTTAGTGATTATATTGATTCATACCTCTTCATCAAACAACTTACTTCGAACACCAGGAAAGACCTCTGGGATCTGTATGACAAACAATTTATAAAGTATATTAATAAGCAGGTGACCGAGGGAGCGTATATTCCTAGTACTGCAATAGATATTGATCTTCTTAGAGATTTCCCTAAAACACAAGACTTTCTAGAGAAGAAGATCAATGATCACCCGGATATCTTTTTTAATAAGCCCAAATCGGCTATGGCATCACTTTATCAGTTATCCAAAAGTCCTGTTATAATTAGATAATATTCTGATTATATAAAGACTCCAATTTATAATTTACTATGTATTTCAGAAGAGATAAATATAGCCCGTTATCCGGATTACATTTTTTGGCTACTAGAAGTATCCTTAATACAGATGAAATTGAGGAATTTCTGGAGTGGGAAAAGATAAAGATAAACGAAAGAATAAGTAATAAAGAGGCCACCAAAAAAATAATTAAATGGTTACACAGAAAGAAACAGGGCTTAAAAGATTATTTTCGGAAAAATATAAAAAATTCTCCTACAGAATATTACAAGAAAGTAGACCGAGTTACAACTCCTCCCCATGATTCTCCGGATTGGTTGAGAGAGGGTATAGAAGAAGATCCTAGTTATCTTCATACCAATGAGGTTTTTAGGATACGGGGTCCTCTGCGTTCAGATACAAAATTAGTCACAAAAATAGATCATATTGTGGATTATTTTGTGTGGTATCTAGTTCAGAATCCTGGAAAATCCTTAGATAATGTAACTTGGGCTCATATGATCAAAGGTTTAGAGAAATGGGAAGAATCTTATAAGAACAAAAAAGAGACCCAGGAAGTCCTTTCCGGCGAAAAAATGATTACAGAATCCACAGACGGGTTTAAATGGTATGAACTTACCGACAAACGATCTATGATAAACGAAGGTTCTCGTATGGATCACTGTGTCGGAAGCCATTGTGAGTATTACCAAGGCAAGGGGAGCGTTATTTACAGTCTTAGAGACCCTTCTAATCATCCTCATGCGACCATAGAGTATTCTCCAGGGAAATCCCATATATCTCAGTTAAAAGGTAAAAATAATGATGGGATATCTTCTAAGTATACTCAACACATAAAATCTTTCATACAATATCTGGAGAACAAGGATGGATCAGTTACTATAGATAAAACTGATTTCTCCAAAACAGGTCTTTTCTACCATGAAAACGAGATACATGATCTTAATGAAGTTATTCCCACCTCCACGGGATTAAAGCCAGTTGAGGAAGTAGAGCAGGATGAATTAAGGTCTGTTGTTTCCTCTCATCCTATTGCAGCTAAACATGTCACGGATACCAAGTTATTTGATTATATTGCACTGACTAAGCCTGCAACCCTGGAATACGTCTCTAAAGTTGATCCTCAGTACGTTCTCTCTAAGCTGGAAAGCAATCCGGATCTTTATGTAAATTTGCATCCTAATTATAGAGCCATTCCTAAGGCTATTAAAACTGCCCGAGAATATATGTTCGAACATCAGAGATTTGAGGCAATGTATTCAGCGTTTCCCCGGAAAACAAGGAATTCTCCTGAAATGTGGAGAAGCTCTTTAAAAAGTGCTACGCTTCTCTATGATAAGAATAGGATTGTGGATTCCCTGGATAAAGAGACCATAATTGAGTTTTTTAACGAATTTCTAAAAACTTTTGAAATCGACCCGAGAAGATTATTTAAAGGGATGACAAATTCGGACCTCGACGGATTGTTGGAAAAAGATTCCTTTAAAACTTTCATGGATAACAACAAGTATTTTCTGGATTGGCAGAAGAATATGAGACTTGAACAATTCTTGTATATACAAATGAAGCCTGACCGCCTAGAGGAATGGAAACAAGTTATTCAGAACGGAGGAACGGTAGACAGAGGATCTCAAGGAGACTTCAACTTTTTTGATGTTTCCATGGATTTGAGCAGATCTAGAGATAAAGATCTTGCTAAAAAATTTAGGAGTTTTCTTAAAACGGAGATCACATCTTTGCTGTCCAAAAATCCTGGTAAACTTAGAGAAATTTTGGCTAGTGCTGGCACCAGTTACGCTAACGGGTCAAAAACAGTAGCTCACATTTTTTTAAACGACTCCACAGATGTTTTAGAAAAATACGCCAAAGAGGGAGTGATAAGTTACTTCGATTTGCCCACGAAGTTCAGAGGCTCTCTTGGTTACGGAGTCCTAGCAGGTCTTATAGAACAGGAAATAAGTAGTATTGATAATATTTTAGATGACCCAAGAAGAAAGAAATTCTGGGATGTTAATATAACCCAATATGTCAACGACAATAGCAAGTTGTCATCAAAGTTAACCGAGTCTATAAATATCGGAAATGTCTGGAAAATTATAGAGGACACCAGCATAGACGACAAACTTCGGATAAATGTTCTTTTTCTTAATGTCACGGTAACCCAAGCCTTTGATGACTTATTCAGGGAGAATTTTGATGGGGATAAGTGGGAAAAATTTAGTTCGTATTTAAAACATAGCCGATTTGCTTATGCTATACCCGCAGGTCAAATAGAGAGAAAAGCCTTAGAGGAAGATTTCGAGAAAAATTATTTATACTCAAGGTATTTGTCCTCTTTACTTTCTACCAAAAGTATAGCAAACTCATTTTTAGAAGTGTTAAAAAAATCTTCTAGCTTATATGAGTTTCTGAGTATTCTCACTGAATCAAAGGTCGAAGTTCATAATCTAGTAGCAAATTTGGATTTATCAGATAAGATGATGTCTTTGATCGAAGATGTTACCGTAGGAGGTCTTCAGGCTTATTGGGAATCACCTTCCACAGGAGAGTTTTTACGAAGAATACTGGGAGACAAAAATACGAGATTTGAAGATTATATGGTGTCTCGTTTAGTTGCCAAAGATTTTCCTTTTGGGAAACTAAAAAGTTATGTTGTCGATCACCCAAAAATATTAACCAAAGCTCTTGATATTGATTATAGCCTTGTTGAGTGGGGACCACGGCTATCCTCAGACTCTCAGCTGGAAGCGTTTGGAAGAGCTATAAAAAGAGATGTAAAAAATCTGAAGTATTTTCCCATTTGGACAGTAGGTGAATTTGGGGGTAATGTCTTTGATTTGCAGGGAGTAATTAGCAGAGATCCCTCTACTTCAGATATCCTTTTCTTATATTTTAAACAGGGGCTATCCTCAGGTAAGTTGAAACCTACTAATTTTCATCATGGAATTCAGAGCTTCGAGGAAATACCAGAATTTTATGATTTGGTAGCTAATTTCTACAAAAATAATCCTGAAGAACTAAAATATTTGATCAATATTATATCCGATCTGGATAACTCTTTTGAGGTTATCCAGAGACTATCTGGAACCTACAACCTATATGAACTTTATACAGTAAAATGGGGAGGTAGGGAGAGGGTGTATTTTAATCAAGATCCCCCCGATGAATTTTGGAAGCAGTATGTTTCTGATTTTAAAGATTATGTTGATGATGGAGGAATCTATCTTAAGCTAGACCCCCGAGCACGAGAACACGGAACCCTGGATGCTGAGGTTGATATGGTTAAAAAATCACTGGAAATCAGGCATAAAAAGCCTAAATTTCTTGACAGTCTTGATCTGGATGTATTAAAACAAGTTATCAGAGATCCTGAGAGTAAGAAAAAGCTTGCAAAATATATGGGGGACAAGATGCCCTTAGACATGTTTCCAGTATTATGGGAAGATAACGATCTCCGGGGCTATATTATCGAACACATAAAACTAATCGCAGCGGATCGAAGATGGTACTCACAATATACAGATGTAATGCTTCAAATAGTAAACGACACCCCGGAATTATCTGACTTATTATATAACGATCTATTGGATGATCCTTATATCGCTTCAAACGCAGGAGATCGAGTTTTACCTTCATCCCCAAAATTATATAAGATGGATAAATTTAGGAAGTTATTGGATAGACCTGAATTTGACTCCACAAGACGATACCTAGAACCAAAGTTACTTTCGATGGAATCCTCACTTTTACGTAAAATAGGAATGAGAAGTGCCTTATATAAAAGTTAACTCCAGTCTGCTATCCAAATTAAATTTTATATCTACTAGAGATATAATAAATATGGACGAAGTAGATAACTTGATCCGGTATTACAAAAAGAAACTAAAAGAGGACAGACCTGATATTCCAGAAGCCCAACAAAAAGCTATTCTGAAGTGGTTTAATCGTAAGAAACAAGGTCTACGGGATTATTTCCGGAAGAACGTAAAGGGGGATGCTTCAGAGTTCTATAGAAAGGTTAAGAGGATAACTGATGTCCGATCTGTATCTAAGGTTCCGGAATGGTTACAGGTTAAATTGGATGAGAGCCCTGATTACCTCAGAGATAACGAAGTATACGAAGTCAGAGATAACCTAAAAGCCGATAACCAACTAGTAACTAAATTGGATCACATGATAGATTATTTTGCGTGGTTTTTTAAAGAAAGTCCCAGTAAATCCTTGGTGAATATGACGTGGGATCACGTAAACCGAGGTATCAAAAAGTGGGAAGATGTCCGGAAGAAAAAGAAAGGGACAGACGAATTAGTAGCCGGGGAAGAAATAGCCGTTGTTTCTCACGATGATTATTTATGGGTTGAACTTTCAAGTTCCGAAGCCCTGGAGAACGAAGGAGTCAGGATGGATCATTGCGTTGGGGACTATTGTGATCTAGTCGAGAATGACAACCGACGTATATTTAGTCTCAGAGACCCTGATAATAATCCTAAGATAACTTTCAGTGTTAATACATCAGATGATGACGATCACTCGGTTTCCGAGGTTAAAGGGAAAACCAATTCAGAAGTCAAAGGAAAGTATAGATCTCACGTAACCAAGTTATTGGAATGGTATCATGATAATTACGGGGCCAGACTATCCTCCAACACAAGGGATCTGGAATCTGTGGGATACGTTGAATACGAAGGCCAGCTTTACGATCTAGAGAAAGAATTCCCTTCTGATGGAGGGGTTCTTGACCCCAAGACTCTAGATCAAACCAGTATAGGAGACTATGCTAGGCAGTATCGATATCCCCAAGCCTTGATGCATATTACAGATATAGAGGTAGCGAAGGGTATTTTGAGGATGGATGGTAAGTCCACGACGGAAAATGTTAGAACAAGTCTTTTTCAGTATTTAACGGGCTTGTCTGAAGATCAAATTATTAGTCTTGTAGAAGAAAATGTAGCTTTGGCTAGCTTCCTTCCCGATAACTTTGTTAAGTCAAAAAGAGTGATAAAAACTACAAGAGAGCAAATTTTGAAGACAAAGAATTTCCAACTCTTCTACAATTTGGACGTTTCCATTCAGCAGGACGTGGATTTCGTGATTTCCGTTTTCCAGGAGTGGAACCCAGATTACCATTTATCTGATAACCCCTTTGTAAATTTTGATAGCTCTTGGATGGCACCTAGGTTTGCTCATTTAGTAAGAGGAGTGAAGGGTAATTCGGATGTCCATTATCATTGGCTTAGAAGAATCCAAATCCGAGACTACCCAACCCTTATTAAGAGTCCCGAATTTTGGGAGTATTTCGGGAGTCTTGAGGACCCTTACAGTGCGTTAAATGATTCTCTTTATAGTTATATAACACACGAAGATAACTTTATAGATCATTTAATAGCTAAGCTTAAGAAAACTCCTGGTCGTTTCGTAAAAACAATTGTTAAGGTCCACCCCGACAATAAGTCCTACAAAAAATATGTGGAAAGGGTTTTTCCTGTCATTGAAGCCTTGGTTTCGGACGATCTGACTTTACTAAAATTAGGCTCAGATGCATCGATTATAGGTCGTTATATATTGTATAAGAGAACTGCTTCAGATGAGTTTTTTCTAGATCTCCTGGTCCAAGAGGGTCAATCTCTCTTAAAAATGCCAAGTAGAGTTTTTACTTCCAAACAGGTTCTAAATAACCCCAAAGCTGTAGATCAAGTGATCGAAGATATGAAGAAGGAAAAGAGAGTAACAAATTTCTTCTTTGGCTCTTTCGCCAACCATGTCTTATTATTGAGGAATTCTAAAATAAGGGATTTATTTGTAGAAAAGATGTCAGCGGATGAAGTTCTTAGTGTAATTATCCAGGGAACAAATGTTCATAATAGAGACCACGTATTTGTGTTATTACGTAATCAGAAATATCAAAATAAAGTAGTCCAAGCTTTATTGAATGAGGCTAATGTCAGTGTAATAGGTTGGTTGGTGAGGTGGGCGTCAAGACCTGATATAGCTAGGTATATGGAGAAAATACTATACGCATTCTTTTACAAATATACCGAAGATAGTTCTGATGAAGACATGCTAGACATGTCATTAAGAATCAGTGGATTAGGTAAAATACTAGATGAGCTAGATCTTCTTGATAAAGCTGTTTTGAATGCCGGGACACTTGAATTGGCCTATTATTTGTTAAGACCCTCTGGCCCCACAGAAAACCCTGATATTCTAGAACATCTAGTAGGTCTGGTTACGAAGCTCCCCGTTGATAAATTTGAAAGTCACAAAGATATAACTGCACTTCTTAGGAGTCATACCCAAGGAGTCCTGGAAAGGGAGACTTTTTATAAATTTCTGACAGGATTGGTTCAGAGTAGAGAATTAGAGAGGACTCCCGACAACGAAGATTTATTTCGGTACTTTGAAGAAAAACGTAATTCATGATACAATGAATATGTGAGTACTGAAAAAGTCAAATATCCCAGAACCTACCATTTACCGTGGTCCCACGGACTGCAAAATGATGACAAAAGGATAGAGACTACCGAGTTCTTGGAGAACGCTAGAGTTGTTGTAACTGCCAAAATGGATGGTGAAAATTGCAGCATGTACAGAGATTTTATCCATGCCAGAAGCCTCGATAGTGGACCACATGAATCCCGAGATGCTGTTAAGAATATCTGGGGATCTTTCCGTTACGATATCCCTGAGGGATTCAGAGTATGTGGAGAAAATCTTTATGCCAAACATTCTATTGGATATGACAACCTGGAATCATATTTCCTCGGTTTCGGGGTGTGGGATGGAATGACTTGCTTGAGCTGGAAAGAAACCAAAGACTGGCTTTCTCTTTTTGGACTTTCCGTTGTACCAATTCTTTACGAGGGTCCCTATAGTGAAAATATACTTAAAAACCTTGTCAATCCTTGGGATGAAGGCTTGGTAGTTAGAGTAACAGATTCTTTTACATATGATGAATTCGCTTTAAAAGTAGCCAAATATGTAAGATCAAATCATGTACAAACTTCGGAACACTGGATGAGTCAAAAGATAGAGCCTAATAAATTAAAGGAGAGTTCATGAAGCCCATTTTATTTTTATTGAGCGTGTTACCAATTTTCGGGGGAATACCTGGAGCCCTGTTTGAAATAGAAACTTACAACTGGAATTTGTTCTCGCATTCCTATAAAATAGTAGCAGTTCCGGAGGTTATCATGATACCACAGAATAAGGGAAAGGAATTTAAAACCACTAAAAACTATGTGCTGAGTATGAATTTTATCTATGCTGTTAATGAAAATATTGAGAGCAGTCTGGGTGAGGTTTCTTATACTAATAGAGGTTATGCACCAAAAAACTTCCCTCCCTTGGAAGTAGGAGGCTCCCCTAAATCTCTTATCCCTCCAAGTTCTCCGGCAGAACAGGCTGATTTTTGTGGGGTATCCTATGAAAAAAAGTCTTACTTTTTTGACTGCAAGCATTATAGTATATTTCAAGCTCTGAAGGAAACAAAACAAAAAATGTTGTTTGTCTTTCGAAATAATAAGATTCTAGGAGTGGATCTAGTAGGTCCTTAATAAACATGACAGAATTCAGTTGGATTATACAGAGACCAGTTTTCGATACTCGTCTGGATGAGGCCAAAGCTGCGTTGGAATCTCTAGGTGATAACGTTACCGTTTGCCCAAGTAATACACTTGACCTGGATACCGAAGCATTAGACCTAGGAAGCCCTCTGAAACCTTGTGTGGTAATGGGATCATTTTATTTGTGTAAGAGTATTCTAGAAGCTATTGAGCCCTCTGATAACGTAATTATCTTTTACTCTGATAAGAAATATCACTATACCGAAACTGCGGAATTTTTGGGAGACCATGCCCTGAATAATGAGTATAGTCTTCTACCCCTTTTTGAGTTTGAGAAAAGATACCATGAAACATTAAAAAATACTAAGATGTTTTTTAGGCCAAATTCTGGCCTAAAAACTTTTTCTGGCTCTATTTTAACCCCTGAAACATACCAATCCGAGTTTATTATGTTAAATAACTGGGGATTACGTAATGAGTTAGTGGTGTATTCTCCTTACAAGGAGATAGATTTGGAGTACAGATTTTGGATTGTGGGAAATAAAATGCGGGCTTATTCTGAATATAAAAGAGGTATGGGCTATGAATTTGAGCCCTCTGAACCTCCCCAGGAAGTCCTTGATCTAGTTAGCGAGTTTGAGTTTGAGGAAGAAGACCCAGTTTATTTAGCTCCCGATAATTCGTATGTGCTAGACGTATGTATGAGTGAAGGGACTGCATTTGTAGTAGAGATAAACGCATTGAGTACCTCTGGGGTATATTGGTGTGATCTAGAGAAGCTATTTACAGCTATTAAAGAAAGACTTCTATTCGAGTCACTTATTTCTCTCTAGCCTGTCCTCAGTTTCTTTGAGGATTTTCTTCTTACATTCTTCATCGCTATCGTTATCATCACAAGTTTGTCCTGGGAAAGGACCTGGAGATGGTCCAGGGAATACTGCTCCTCTTGGAGGAGGATTAATAGCGATAGGTATAGCTGACGAAATAACCCGTTGTTTTATGGTCTCGAAATACATAAATTCCCTGATTAGTTTATCTGTAGTATCCATACGCTTTTAACCATTTAATAAACAGTTATAATGTGCTCAGTAATCAACAAGCCAGTAGTTTAATCAAAACCTGCCCACAAGCAGATCCTAGCGCTATCTTGATTCCCCTTTATTTTTGTTCTGATCTTGGTTGTCGATTCGATTCTAGATATCAATCGATGGTCTTATCAACTACATTATAAAGGAAAGACAGAACAATCTAGGCTGGCACATGAGCAATAGTTGAATTCTATTTCAGAACCCCATTGCTTAATTTCCTATCTTAGGCTATAATTTAGTACTCATGAAAATTAAGTTGAAAAAGTCTTTTTTGGAAGTCAAAAAAGGTACTCGTTATGTAGGAATACACACTGATGAGTGGCAGTATTTCTTGAGATCTCTGAGAAGAGCACGAGCTATTCTTACTTATCTCAAAGGATGCAAACTAGCCAGAGAAGTAAAACGAAGATACCAATATAACAACGATTACCGACTCATAAAAGAGCACGAGTATTTCAAAGTTCAAAGAATGTTGTCATCCCCGTTGACTAAGGATGTCATAGAGAAAACTGATGTCCGAGGGTTTCTACATGCTATCCGAGACCGAGATACTCAAAAGCCCCCTAGACAACGAGATTTAGCCGAGATGTTTGGTGTTTCAGATAGCATGATAAGCCAAGTTGTGTCAGGAAAGAGACCTGTTCCAGAAACAATGGTTAGAAAATTTTATGAGTTGTATCCTGATGTAGCACCTAAATTTTTTGTGGACCCTGACGTACCTCAAATAATAGATATAGAATCGTTCTTCGAGGTTATTGATGATACACCCTATGCGGTAGCCAAGAAATTGTGTATAAGTAAACAAACCGTTTATAGCTGGGTTAACCACGGAAGTATGCCTAAACCTGCTCAACTGAGAAAACTTGCCTACGTGTACGGACCAGTTGCCCGAGAAGCTCTCCTCCCTTTTTTATATAATAATGATGATAAGGAAGAAGAGTGACATTCTCGCTAACCAGTATATCGATCTCTTTGTTTATAGCTGCATTTGGGTCCATATTACTGACAACAACAGCATGGGGCGATAAAGCTTTCTTTTTCATTGACATCAAACCTCTGTGGTTTGCTTCATTCGTGATTCTATCCTCCTTAGCCGGATGTTTTTATTACCCATATACGCTTCAAGCATTTGGACCTGACAACAGAGGACTTTTCTTGAGCACCCTATTATACAATTTTCCGGGTGTTTTCTTTACTCATTACATAATGAGTCATCTGTACGCTGAAGGAGCATTTTATAGATCCGTGGTATTTGGGTTGACATTGTCGGCTTTATCTTATACGATGGGATCTATTGCTCTGTTTTCGATATAAGGATCGTGATTTAATTCTTGTATTTGCTCCTTTCACACTAGTATCCCTTTTTCAATAATAACATCTCTTGTGAATTTTGGATGAACCATGTTATACTAAAAACATGAAAAGTTCAAAAGATGCTACTATAGAATATTGCAGAATTAGCAAGTGTTCTGTCCAAGATACCATTGATAGACATATAGGCAATCAGGGATCAAAGGCCGAGTTAAAAATGATCAAAGATTCCAATTGTTCTCGTTGTAATGTGTACAAATTACGTAAATATTTCGAGAGCCAAGGATACAGTATAACAGTTGAGGAGAACCCCGAAGAATGACACTTTTTTCTTATTTTATTATTTTAAATTTATTGGTTATAGTGGCCTCTGGCTGCTTTCTTAAGGATGCAGATAGAGGTGTGAGATCTTTTTCCTCTTACAGTATTACATATGATATTGTTAAACAGCTTTGTTGCTTGTTATCATATCTAGCCGGAGTATCCGTCCTTCTTAAATTCGGAGATGTAAGCTGGATTCAGAATATATCGACAACAGTCCCATTTCTATTTTGGGTTGTGTGGGCTGGAACAGCCTTTATCGCAGCTTCGTTATTTATAGATTCTGTTTGTTTTTATACCGATAAACCCATCTCAACAGTTTTGATGGAGTCCGTTTTTATAGGAGCTATCTATTCTGTGATATTTTGTTGTGTTGTTAAGGTAATTCCTTACACCATTGAATTTTTGAGGGTTCTAAATAACCTATAAGAATCTAACAAAGGAGTTCGATAATGGGAAAACTAACTCAAGAGCAATTTGAAAAGAATTTACAGTCCATTTTAGAGTACGCTAGAACAACAGAGGAACCTCTGACCCTGTGGGATTTGGATAGAAAGAAAAGAGATGACAGATAGTGGAGAGTGGTATAAGCAAAGGTTAGTGGCAGAATAACCCAGGAGATAAGTATGAGTAAGATAACAAATATACATGATCTTAAAAACGCTGTTGCGGTTAGTACGACTGGATTTAGTCTAGACCAATCTTATAAGGAATTCAAGAATGGAGCCACCCTAGATGATGAATCGTTAAATCTTCTTTATGAAAGTGGCCTAATTAAATTAGAAGATTTTAAGGAGCCTACTGAGCATGTCTGGTTTACAGAGATTTCCAAGAACCCCTATTTATTTCACGATTGTCCTCATAAATCCGATAGCTTATTCTATCATAAACTCCTAACGAAACATCCAGGTTTACTCCAGATTTTTTGGGGACACAACCGTGCAGAGGAAAGGGGCCATGTTTCCGACAATTTCCAGTCCTTATATGGAGTTATTCCTGACATAGATGATGATTATATTGAGGGGATGGTAGCTAGTAACCCGTACTCAATATCTAAAGTTCACCATGTTTTACCTCATAAAACGGGTAAGCTGGCCCGTAAACATTTTCATGCTCACCCTGAGATCATGTATCATTACTTAGAGGATCAGACTCTTGGAGATACACTTGACCTAATAAAGGAAAATCCTAGGGAGGGTATTGATGAACTTAAGGGTGACTCCTCAATCGATGCAATAGCTGATAGGTGGCATCATACTCATCCTTCTTTGGTCTATTTTATGAAAATTGAGACCCTACCTCTAGAAACCGTAAAAAAAGCTGTGGGAGTTACAGGTATACATTGGTTCATGCGTCAGTGTGTTCGGAAACAATTTTGCTGGACAGGTTTAAGTAATGATGTCAAGGCTTATTTGAAGGAGGCTTCCGGGGAACGGGATCATATCCAATTTCTTAGTAGTAACTCTTGGAGAAAAGACCCGTTAACCGGGGCTGATCTTCTTGCATATGTTTCAGCTGGAAAAACCCGACTTGACTTGTGGACGGGTTCTGACTACACTTTTTTGATGAGTATTCTTGTCAGCCACGGAGAGTATATAGAAAATAAAGCAAAAGAACTGTTGACATAAATAGTCTTTTGCTTTAAAATATAAGTATAATGAAAAACAATGTGATGAACATAGCAGTAAGTTCTTCCTCCTCGTCAAGCTGACGAGGGGTTTTGTAGTTCATTTTAGAAAAAACCCCTTTGAAAATTCAAAGGGGTTTTTTCTGTTTTCGGTAAGCTGGCAGAGAGGATTAATGCGGGGAGCTGGAACCTCCCAGTCCGGGGGTAGACCCTGGACCCGATGTTCGAATCATCGTCTTACCGCTATTATGGAAGGCTGTCCGAGTGGTTTATGGTGGCTGTTTTGAAAACAGTTACGGCATTTTTTAGTCCGTCACAGGTTCGAATCCTGTGCCTTCCTTATTTGTACTTGGTAGGTTGATCGAGTCTGGTTTATGATGCGAGTTTGCTAAACTCGTGAACGCAAGTTCCGTGGGTTCAAATCCCTCACCTACCGCTATTAGTAAATCTCCTGTGCGAATCATGGGAGATTTCTCTTGTTACTGAGTCAAAAGAGTGTTATCCTGTATTTAAATGGATACACCTATATTTACTAATTACGACATCAAGTGGGTTTTCCTGTGGTCAGCAGGAGGATTGGTTCTGCACAAGAACTCCTTTTATTATGTGGTTAGAGTATCCAAACCCGAGTCTTTCGAACTTAAGATTTTACCAGGAAGTGATTTAATCAAAGTTTTGAATGATTATTTTGATAGAACTGGATCTTCAGATTATCACTGGGATTCAGAAGAGTTTCGTAGTTTGCTAAAGGACCTTCCAGTATTCGCCTATTTGTTTATGGATTAATATGACTTATAAACTATTTCTAGATGATATCAGGGATGCCCCTGATAACACTTGGGCTGTTGCCAGGAACACAGAAGAGGCTCAACTATATATTAAAGAGAATGGATTCCCGTACCTTATTTCATTTGATCATGATTTAGGTATCAACGAAAACTGCGAAGAGCTTCCAACTGGGTATGACTTCGCAAAATGGATTGTTGAGGAAGATATGACTCACGGGGTTTTACCTGAGAATTTCGAGTTCTGGGTTCATTCAGCTAATCCAGTAGGTGCGAGAAATATAGAATCTTATCTATTAAATTACCTTAAATCTAAAAAGAATTAGAGTAATTTTTTTATATTTTAATTAGGTAAAGGATAAGACCCTTATCAGAAGAGTTTAGTTATGAAAAATTATGTAGATCCTGAGTATGAATATATCACAATAACAAATTGGTATGACGGTCCTATCTCAGGTATTCTTTGTGTGGATAACTCGTATTATTTTTTCTTTGACGTCGGTTCCGAAGATTCCCGGTATCATTCTAAGTACGAACTCAAAACTCTTCCTCATGAGATCTTAATTAAGGTACTGATGGAGTCCTATGCCACTTATGTAAGAGGTGAAGTCAACCATTTTGAAACCAAGGTGGAGAAATCCTTAAAGGAAGATATCAAGGATAGATTACCTGGATTTATGTCTGATTTTAACGTGGACGAAGATGCCTATTGGGAATTAGATACCGTGGCCACTATATTATTACCTTACGGAGAAACCCCATGATAAAAGTTTTTTAGGCGGTACTTGTACTGATGACTGGAGAGATAAGTTTATCCCGATGTTAGAAGCTCATATAGACCCATTTAACCCTGTTGTGGAAGATTGGACAACCGAAGCCCAGGAAGCCGAAGAGCAGGCCAAGAAAGAGTCTGATTTCCGTTTATATGTCATAACTCCTAACATGGAGGGAGTGTTCTCTATCTGCGAGGCCACCGATGATTCAAATAAAACTCCAGAAACCACAATATTTGTAGTTCTTCCAGAATACAAAGATAATAAATTTTATAAAGGGCAACTTAAGTCCTTAATAGCCACAGCAAAGGTTATCAGGGACAACGGAGCCCAAGTATTCTCCTCCTTGGAATCAACAGCAACCTTTCTCAATAACATTTCCTAGTTAAAAATACTACTTTTTGTTTCCCGAGATCAAAATAGTTCTTGGAATTCTTGTCTCCTTAGTGTTAAACTGATAGAAACAAGTACATCATACGTTACCCCCACTTCGTGGGTTAGAGGATTAGATATGGGAGCTAAATTACCAGCACTAATTGGGTTTTTATACAGTATAAGCGGAACCCTTTCCAGCATTATGTCAAACTTAATGACAGTATTGATTGGAACTTTCGTAGTAGATAACAAGCTAAGACAACCCATAGATTACTTTCTATGGCACAATTGCTCCAGATCCAAGATCGGTATCAAACAGTATTACGGAATGTATCTTTATGTCAAAAAATTGAAAGAATTTCAATTGAGCGCACTTGAGGATTCCAGTAATGATATCCACAATCTTTTCTGGTTTGGTGTTATACCGATCATTCTCATAAAGGATGCGGATAAGAGTTTTACTAGAGTTCTATTCTTTAAAGGAACCCTAGTTATAGACGACTTTCTTTGGGAGTGTCTGGAAGGATTTAATGCTAAGCGTCTTGAAAAGCAATCTCAAATGAAGAAAACAAGATCCAGATTTAAAATCAAGTATATTTTAGGATCTAAAGCCTCAAGAGCGATGAAGGTTGAATCCAAGAAGCAGGAAAAAGAGTTAAACTCTAGTGGTGGAGGTTCAACAGAAAGTGAGCATCTAGAAGATTTCAATCTATTCATGCATCGAGTTGTCGGATGGGATTCTGAAGAAATTGGATTAGAGGATGTGGCCCAGAAGGATGCTTTACCCACTCTTTATATTAATCCAGCTACCCAGGATTTTATTGATGATGTCAAAAATTGGTTAGCCCATAGGGAATGGCACGAGAAAAAAGATATTCCCTGGAAACGAGGTTACTTACTTCATGGTCAACCCGGAACTGGTAAGACTTGTACAGTAAGAGCTGTGGCAAAAGATTTTGACTTACCAATCTATGCCTTTGATCTGGGGAGTCTTAATAACGAGGAACTTCAGCAACAATGGTTAGATATGGACGAAGATACTCCATGTATCGCTCTCTTTGAGGATATCGATAACGTATTCAAGGAAAGAGAGAATATTAGTCCCGGTAACGCTGATGAGTCGGTAACATTTGACAGATTTCTACAGTGTCTTGATGGTATTCAAGAATGCTCAGGTTTAATGGTTGTGTTGACCACCAATAGGTATAATTATGTAGATGAAGCCTTGGGTGCTGGTCAAAAAGCCTTGGATACAGGGATTAGTAGTAGACCTGGACGAATTGACAGGTTGTTTAACTACGGACTTCTCGATGAAAAAGGTAAAGAATTCTTAGCCAAGAAGTTTCTTGATGAT
>Ga0257122_1001258_pt1 | contig 18538 bp, 24 predicted proteins | sample SI106_120metaG_FD_190146 | JGI IMG/M metagenome (GOLD analysis project Ga0257122, IMG submission 190146) | Marine microbial communities from Saanich Inlet, British Columbia, Canada - SI106_120 | ecosystem: Environmental > Aquatic > Marine > Inlet | place: Canada: British Columbia | collected... | reverse complement strand
TGTTCAGGATTCTCATCACTGATATGTACTTCAGCACTGTTACTAGTGCCAGCCCAACTTACTTGAATCTCTTCACGGCTAACAGTCTGTCCATTGAGCCTTGCAATGCGTGACTCAGTGTTAGGGATGAGAGTAGACAGAAGGTATTCCATCTGACGCTCCATTGCACCAGCTACACCATAGTGAAGCTGCCTAACTAGCCACAAGTCATCACATAACAGTTCAGACAGATTGATATGTTCAGTAGCTTGCACCAAGTCGATGTCATCAGATGCAACTGCGAGTTCATTTACATATTTGTTTACGATAGTCATTATACTTTCTCCTGTGTGAGATGTTGTTTGATATCTTTAAGAATCTTTGGTGTTATATACTTGTTAACTACTCGCCTTAATTCTCCTTCGCCACCTTTTGTAACTTCTGTTACATCTACAGTCATTTGTACAAGAAGGCTCAACATAAATCCAGACATAGCTACTTCTTCCGCCATTGTCTGTAGTCTATCAGTATCTTGGGCAATGTCTTTCATAAATTGTGAGTCCATTGTATTCTCCTAAGTGATAAGTGTGATTGATTTACCTTTACGATACTTAGCTATGTAGTCTTGTTGTGTTAGTTCCTTGTTCATAATGCGATGTTCTCGTGCATCACTTACTGTTTCCCACTGTTCCATCTCGGTAGGCATACGTTTCTCATAGATTAAGTTACGCGCCTTGACTTCGTTCTTTAACCAAGATGGTATGTCATCGAATCCCAACTCACCATACTCTGATAGATGCTTGTTAACTTCTTCATCTTCCATGTATGGTCTGAGCTTAATCATAGCTGTATGTACCTTCTTATATGTATGCTGAGGCTTAGTTGGTTCTGTTACAGGTGTCCATATGCAATAGAGTACATAGTCTTCACTAAGTGGTCGATGGTTAGGATACTTTAGTATCTGTTCTTGCTTAAGTGATACATATGGAAATTTTATGAATGGCATTCTCTTTCCTTTCGTAAAGACAACCAGTAGTTTTTACCACCCAAACACAACCCATTACTAGGGTTTGAACTCATATAATTCATATTCATCTGGCACTACTCGATAATAAGTTTCTCCTTTAGAGTTGACATTGTTTAATGCCTTAGCCATTACAGCTCCCTCTATTTGATTGACATTAGTAGCTGCAATAGTGTGTGAATATTCTTCTTTGTCGTAGTTACTTGTTCGTATAATCTTCATAATCTATCTCCAGTTAGGATCAGGGGTAGTTTTACTATCTATCAATCCATCCTCGATACTTCAAAGCTACCATCTTTCTGTATGATAGCCATCCATGATGATGCAAAGAATACGAGAGTTTCATCTCGCAATGTAGCTCGTGATAGCTCATACATTGGAGGATCACCAGCATATACTATAGAATATTTATCGCCTTTTTCGCCAATCAATTCAAATCCTTCAAAGTGTCGCCATCCTCCTCCATGTTGATAGTTCTCATCTATTTGTTCTGCTGCTGAACGGGGATCATGTTCAGATAAGAATGTAGGAATAAGTCCTACTACTTCCATGTCTGTAAACTGTAACATTAGTTTCTCTCCTCATCTAAGTTAACAACAACTCGACGTACTTTATCATCCTTGCCCATTGATGCTAGAAGTTTGTCTACTTGTTGACCAATGGACATAGTTCCTTGATATAAGTCCCATTGCATCTTGTTAATGACTTCAACATCGACTGAGCCAATAATCATTAGTTCACTTGAATCTTGTACTTTTTCACTTCTCTTCATCATTACCTCCGACCTATTTGTTACTAAACTGTCTAAACCAACACACAAACCACATAGAAGCATGTGGCACACACGAAAAACAGAGCAAACAGGTGTAATTTTTACCACATATACCCAACAACATCCTACTAAACACTATATATAGTATAGGGTACTACTTGTTGTGTGGTGTTGTTACACAATTACACCTATTAGTGTCTCTATATACATCAATGAGTTAGAAGGATTGTTATGAGTGATTGAGGGTAGGTTGCTATTACACACTAACACTCCTTAATTGACACTTAATGCTTACACTTGTACGTTAACACCGTGAAAGTTGACACACAGGCTAAGACAAGGCTGCAATTACCAACTTAAAAGAAACTGAGGAGCTGTTAACTCCTCAGTCTCTCTGTTAAGTATTACGATGCAGTTAGAGGCAGTAAGCCTAATGTCTCCATCTCATTTTGTTGTTTACGATGCAGTATCTCGAAGATGATATCTGCTTGTCTCTCTAATGAGTTGAAGGGTGAAGCGAGAGCAACCGTTAGGTCACTCTCACTGTAATCGCTGATGTCGTGGTTCACTTAACCACCTGAAGGTTCTCGGTGCGGTAGTTAACCGTCACTTCACCTGTTTTAGGGTCAGTGGTGCGGTATGGGAGGTTAGCGAGTTCCCAATTGTCTCCACACATCTCCTGAAGTCTGGTGTTGGCTGCTTCAGCACCCTTCTTCGTTGCGTATGTCTTGGTGCTTACTGCTGCCGATGTCTTGTTGGCAAACAGTACAACACTAACGTAACCAGCTTCACGGTTCCAAGTTGTAGTCTTCATAATGTTTAACTCCTAGTGCAAGGTTAATGTTAAGTGTTGCTGTCTTCTTACTTACTACCAACAACACACCCAACACAGCAGCAGGGGGGAGGGAGCCGAGAAGAAGTATTAACTCCCCCGCCGTTTAAAAAGAGGTAGTGATTATTAGTAGCCCTGTGGTACTAATGAGGTCAGTCATCACCCCCATTAACAAAAACAGGTGAGACGCTTGTTTAATACATGACACACATATTGTACGAGGATTTTGGGAAGGGATTGGTGCGAAGTCGGGCTACTGCGTAGCCCGTATATTAAATAATTATATGACTTGACACCTTTATATATACACGTTAAAATATCTTACCTTGACAGGGACACAGCGATACATAATATGTGACACACACATAGCCACTGACAAAACAACTTAGTAGGAGACAAGAGTTATGGCTACATACGCACCGAATGGAGTTACAGGGAATGATGATGCAGTATATTCATTTAGTTCCGGTAAATCCCCCAATCGTTATCATCTAATGCGCCTTATGCGTAAAAAGGGTCTACGAGAAGTTGGTGAAATCATTTTCACGGCTCTTGCAGAGAATACGCCTTCTGATTCCGCTAGTGTTACTATTAGTCAACTTACTGCATCTGCTGACACCACTGCTAATGTTAATGGTGGTGTTCGTACTATTGCAGCCGTTGAACAGATGGGTAGCACCCTAGATGGTGGAACAGGAGATACTCCTAATACTGCTCGTGCTGCTGCGGCTGCTGATGTAACTACTCTTAATGCAGAGTTAATTCCTTCCGGTGCTACAGCGAATCGCCAACCCGGAACGTATCCTGTTGATGCATCTGGTAATGGCGGTGGCGGGAAATTAGATTAAGTGCTTGTTCAAGGTACAGAGCCTTTAGTATTAGCTGATGGCACTAAGATTGATCCTGAAAATGGTGAGGCAATTCAGGAACCTTACTTAGTGTCTGTACCTAATACTGAGGAACTGAAAAGGGAGGTCGTAGCCGCTAGAAAACGGATTAACGACCTCCCGGTTCCTCCAGAACAAATGAACACTCTTAGTGTGATTATCTCATACTCATTGTTTGGTATTGCTGATGAAGATATCTCCAACACCTTACTTATCCCCCTCGACCAATTACAAACCATTAAAGCCTCGGATGCCTATACAGGACTCCATGCAACCTTCCTTAAGAACATTGTCGAGTCAGACTTGTCAGATGTACGAGGAATGTTCGTCCAAAAAAGTCGTACAGCCGCGAATACTATGTTTGATTTGTTAAGTAGCAACAATGAAGCTACTCGTGGTAGTGCTGCAAAGGACATCCTAGATCGTGCTGGACAACGGCCCGTTGATGTAGTAGAACATCGTCACAAGATGGAAGGTGGTCTTACTATTGAGTATGTAGAGAAGAAAGATGACATTCCCACAATTGATGTAAACTTTTAGGAGAATACAATGGCTATTATGAAGCGCAAGAAGAAAGTAGTTGAAGATACCGAGCCTAAGGCACAACAGAGTAGTCTTACGCAGCGTAACGCTCTTAAAGAGAAGAAAGGAAAGAAGTAATGGCTATTGTAGCTGATCTAAGTGGTAATGGTGGTGGACCAATGGGAGCTGGCCCCGAAAATAAACTTAGCAGTGTCAATCGTGGTGCTGCCACTGTTATTGCTAATCTAGTTCCTGAATACATTGGTGAGATTGCTCACGATGTAGCTAGTGATACTAACTATGTTAGCAAACGTGTTGATGGTGACTTGAATACTGATGCACTTACCAATGCGGATTGGGTTGCTGTTAAGTAATGTCCACTGTTCGTGACCTAAGTGGGAATGCTCGAATATGAGTTCGATAAAAATTCTGTCTACCTATTTAGAATTACAAACAAAGATGCAAGTGCTAAAGACATTCTTCTCAGACTTAATTGGTATGAAATTATTAGATAATGCCAACATTTAGTTTACAAAAGGATAGTCTACAAGATAGATTTCTAAAGTCTACTGCTAAGGTTCAACTCTTTGGTGGAGGATTTGCTAATGGCAAAACGTCTGGTGCATGTATTAAGGCTTTGCAGATGGCAAAGGATTATCCCGGCAGTAATGGTCTTATGGCTCGTAGTACATACCCTAAGTTAAATGATACACTTCGTAAGGAGTTTATCAAATGGTGTCCTGCTGATTGGATAGACAGTTTTCCTAAGAGTGCTAATGGCAGTAACACTTGTACTCTAAAGAATGGAACGACTATCAACTTTCGTTATATCGCACAACAAGGTAAGGCTGGTAACGAAGCTACAACATCTAACTTGTTGTCTGCTACTTACGATTGGATCATTGTAGATCAGATGGAAGACCCTGAGATAGTACATAAAGACTTCTTAGATTTACTTGGACGACTTAGAGGGATGACTCCTTATGACGGTACGAACCCTAATATGCCTAACACTGGTCCTCGCCAGTTCATTATTACTACTAATCCTACTCGCAATTGGGTCTATCGTAAGTTGGTAAAGCCTATGCATGAGTTGAAGCTAGGACATATTAGTGATGACTTGTTATGTGAAACAGACGAAGATGGCAAGATGCAGTTCGATGAGAACAAGTTACCTATTCCTATTATTGAATTGTTTGAAGGAAGTACCTACGAGAACAAAGATAATCTAGAACCAGACTTTATTAAAACGCTAGAGGCTTCTTATAAAGGTCAAATGCGCTCACGTTTCCTTATGGGAGAGTGGGCTAGCTATGAAGGACTAGTATACCCTGCATTCAATGAGAGTATACATGTTATGTCTCACCACGCCATAACTAACTACTATAAGCAACTACAAGTAAAGGCTTCAGGTATTACATATTTGGAAGGCTATGACTATGGGCTTGCTGTTCCTTTTTGCTATATGTTGGGGTTCGTTGATAACTTTGGTAATGTATTTCTTATGGACGGTCATTATGAGGCTGAAGTTCCCACCATTGATATGCACATTGAGCATATTCAGTCTCTTCGCTCTATGTATGATGTTGACTCTTCAAACATGATCCTTGCTGATCCTGACATCTTTAGACGTAAAGGTGCTGGCAAGAAGTTAGTTGGCAAGTCGATTAGTGATATGTTTATGGAAGATGGCATCATAGCAACAAGAGGTAACAATGACATCTCCAACGGCATCGTTAAAGTTAACCAATACTTGCTTCCACAACAGAACCACCAAAACCCTATTACAGGTGAGTACAACGCTCCATACTTATATATATCGGACAAGCTTGAGTTCTGGATCAATGAAGTCTCCGATTACTATTGGCAAAAGAATCCAATGGGTGAACAGTTAGATAAGCCTAATGATAAGAACGATCATGCAATGGATACTACTAAATACATGTTATCTAATAGACCTAACATCTCTAAGTTGATGGTAGAACATAATCCAAAGAAAGTGGGCTGGTATTCGTGGGGAGAACGAGATGTCCAAGAAGCACGAAGGAATATAAGACATGGCTAGTCCCTCACAACTCCGACAAGCTCTTATTAAATTGCTTGGTACTAGTGATGACATTCCTACAGGTGGTGGGAAGCTTCCCATACCTGAGAACCAAGTTGGTCCCGGTCCAACTCCTTTTGATTCATTAGAAGATATGGAAGCTATGGGACTGTCGCAACGTAATCAACAAAATCAATTCCAGAAGGCTCTTATAGAAGATTCAGCCGACAAGAAGATAGTTGATCCATATGATAAGTCTAGTGTCTTCGATGAAACTCCAGACCGCCCACAACAGTTAGAGCGAGAAGTTATGGAAGAGGCCACTGGTCCCCATAACCGTGTACATACTAAAAGCCGTTCTACAATGGACGAGATGGATAACTTATTTGGTGAGGAAGAAGCTAAACAGGTAGAAGCTATTAAGAAGCAATTAAATGAACAAGGCATTAAACGTAGCCGTGTGCCTACGGAGCGTGATCGTGCAGAAGTTCTTAATGTAGCTAGAGATGAAGTGAAGCTTAAAGAAGTAGATCAAATGGCTAAACGTGTCTTCGATAAGATTGAAGACTTAGAGCGCACACTTGTTATGCCAGAAGGAACTTCACAAGCTGATATAGCTAGTTCGGGCATTGCTGAATCTAATAAGAGACTTAAGAACTTTAAACGTGAAGCTGCCCAAGCAGCAGCTAGGGCTAGGAAGTCTGGAGACAATAGTGAATTAATAGCTATAGAAGATCGCCTTACTGCATCTCCTAAAAATTCTGCGCCATTTGAACGTACTGCCGAAGATTCTATGATTGGGCATAATAGTAGGCAAGGGACTACTATGACTCTGAAAAGCCCTGTAATGGAAGAACTTAACAAACGGCTCACTATTACTCCTGCAGGAAGTGGTAAGAAGGTTGAATCTACTAATGAAAGTTCATTCAATGCACAAGAGGCTCGCATCAGAGAAGGAGCGAATCCTCCCGGTGTTGAATATAAACAAGATGCAGAAAGTGTATTAAAGAATGCTCTCATTGAAATTATGAACGCAAGAGGCAAGTAATGGCTGAAGATCAAATCCCTACTGAAGTAAATGCGAACATCGACGCTGGTTTAGGTGATCAAGCTCCTAAGAAGCGTACTCGTAAGAAGAAAGAGTCTACTTATCAAGTAGTAGGTGACAGTAAAATACCTGTGTCTAAAGCTGCTGGTAAAGTATGGAAGTCTCGTGTTGGACAAGCTCAGAAGCAGACAAGTGATGTTAGAGAAGCTTGGAGTGAAGCTATTCGGTATTACGAGAATGATCAGCTAGGTCACAGAGATGGACAAGAGAATGGTTCGGGCAATCGTCGTGGGAATCAAAAGCTTAATGATAACATTACTGAAACTGAGAACGTCGTCTTTGCGAATGTTACGACAATGGTCCCGGCCCTCTACGCTAGAAACCCTGAGGCGGAATTTACATCCAATGTGGAAAGTAAAAAAAGACTGGCTACAATTACAGAGAGACTTGTCAATGTGCTTGGAGGACGTAAGGCGGCTCCGGGCATCAACCTTAAGCCTAAAGCTAAAAGGTGTGTTGTTACTTGCCTCCTTACTAATAGAGCTTGGATTAAAATTGGTTGGACAACTAAACAAGAGTCTAGTGAGCAAGCACTGGCAGATTTAGCTGCTATTGCTAAGAAACTAGAGAAGGCAAAGGATACAAAGACTATTACTGAGTTAGAAGGAAAGTTGGTAGCTCTTGAAGAGACTATTGACATCTTACAGCCTTCTGGTCCCTTTGCTATGGTTAAGTCTCCATTTGAAATTATGATTGATCCTAATGCCAAAGAGATTGACCTGTCTGATGCTCGTTGGTTGATTGAAGAAGATTATCTCTCTACTGAATACATCCTAGCTAAATATGCTAAGAAGAAAGGCACAGAATATCGTTCTATCTACCAGCCTACTCATGTTATGAAAGCTACTCTTGAAGGTGATGAGACTCACGATAAGACTGCTGATAACTTTAGCTTGTATGATAATGACAAAGACAAGGCTAAAGACTTTGGCTTCTCTGATGAGACTGCCTTTGAGAAGGCTAAGATGACTAAGGTATATAAAGTATGGGACAAGGTAACTCGTCGTGTACTTATGTTTAACTCTAAAGACTGGACTTGGCCTATTTGGGTTTGGGACGATCCTTTACAACTTGATACCTTCTTCCCGTTTTATCCTCTTACATTCTTTGAGTCTCCTAATGGTCCGTTGACTGTTGGCGAAGTTACATACTACTTAGACCAACAAGATGCTATCAATGAGATTACAGATGAGATGCGGCGTGTTCGTAGATGGGCCAGACGTAATATATTCTTTAATAAGAATGTAATCACACAAGCTGAAGTTACTGAGGTACTTAATGGTGATGATGGCACTGCTAGAGGACTTAATGTTCCTGTAGATACTAAGTTATCTGATGTTATCGGTAGTATCCCTCCTCCGTCTATTCAGTACAAAGACATGTTTAATAAGGAAGCTTCATACACTGCTATTGATCGCATCTCCTCTGTAGGTAAAGTTATGCGTGGAGATGAATTAAAGACCAATACTAACAAGGCTTCTTCACAAGGAATGCAGCAAGCATCTAATATGCGTGTAGATGAGAAAGCTGATCAGATTGAAGACTGGCTTGGTGCTATCTATTGGGGCATTGCTCAACTTTGTCTTATGCATATGCCTACAGAACAAGTAGCAGCACTTGTAGGTGAAGAAGCTAATGAAGTATGGGAAAACATGTCTGCTGATGAAATCGGTTCTACATTGTCTATGCAAGTAGTTGGTGGGTCTACGAAGAAACCTACTAGTGCTGCAAAGAAAGAAGAGGCATTAGAGTTTGGACAAGTGTTAGGACAATTTGTTAATGCAGCTCCCGGTCCGGTACTTAAGGTTATGATGCAAGTCATGGAGAAGGCATTCGATGAAGTGACTATGCGAGAAGAAGATTGGACTGAGTTACAAAAAGCTATTGAACAAACGGCAGGACAAGAACAACCTCCTGCTGAAGGACAACCAGATGGACAGAACGATGTCGGTACGGCTAGCCCCGAACAGTTAAAAGAAGTGCTAGCCAAATTACCTCCTGAATTGAAACAACAAGTACAGAGTGCTATTCAATCAGGAGTGTCTCCGCAGCAAGCATTACAAGCTGCTATGAAGCAAATGCAAACTGCTGAACAGACGCAATAAGGGGAAGACCTATGACTGGTGAAGACCAAGTATTAGTTACTACAGACGAAGCAATACTAGACAGTATCGGAGAAGGGGATGACCAATCGACTAGCAATGAAAGTGTTGGAGAAGAAAGTACGGGAACGGAGGAGAACTCTCAAGAAGAAGCATCTACAGCCAGTAGTAAACAAGGTACTACGGACAGCAATGGAGAAGACACATCAGGAAAAACGACTCATGGTCCCCAAGACCTCGTTGATGCAAACGGAAACCTTGTTGCCACTGGAGGAAAAGAAAGACGCTTCTACGAAACCGCGCAAAGAGAAAAGCAAAGAGCAGACGCTTCCCAAGCAGAAGTCACCACGCTCAAAGCCCAACTCGAAGCAATCAACAACGCAGGAACCGTTGGCACACAATACAGCCTCACTCCCGAAGAAGTCACAACAGGCGCACAAATAATTGCGTCTTATAAAGAAAATCCAGTAGAAACTATACAATATATGTTGACACAGGCCCAAGCTTCAGGGCATAATATAGATGCAATTGGTGGTGGCGGCATGGACATGAAAGCGGTCCAACAAATGCTAAACAATGCTTTGGCACCACTGGTAGGCGAACATCAAGAGAGGGCTGACACACAAGAGGCAACAGATCGCGCACAACAGATTTACAACGACTTTAGTAGTAAATATCCCGATGCTGCTCCTCACGAAAACTCTCTTGCCCGACTTCTGCAACAAGAACCTAGTTTAAGTCCAGAAGCCGCGTATTTTAAACTCCAGTCTTACTATCATCAACGTGGTTTAGATTGGACGAAATCCCTAGAGACTTTGCAAACTGAACAAGCTAATCAGAAAGAGCAAACTCCTAGCGCAAATACGCAGCAAGCGTTGCCTGATGGTGGAGTTACAGTTGCTAATGTAACTGACACATCCCAGGTAGCAGATGTAAATACATCAACCGGCGACATCATTAAAGATGCAATGAGGGACGCTGGAATGGATATTAACTAGGAGAATTAAATGTCAAGTACCCCTATTGCTACCGTACTTGAATCAACGCTAACTCGTAGCCGTAAGAAACTTATTCTTGCGTCTATTAAGTCTAACGCTCTCATGGCGTGGGCTTTTGCGAATAACCGTGTTGAGTTCGAAGACGGTGGACACGAAATTACGAACCCACTTACGTTGGGTCGTAACCCGAACATCTCTTCTTATGAATACTATGACGAACAGCCGATTGCTCAGACGAATGAGTTTGACACTGTTACTTACAATTGGGCGCGTGTTGCGGGTTCAGTTGTTATTAGTGATCAAGAAGAAGATGAGAACCAAGGTTCCGCACAAATCTTTAAGCTTATGAAAGCTAAGATTGATGTACTGGAAGAAAGTATTAAAGAGAAGTTCTCTGAATACTTGTATGCTTCTGGTGCTGGTACGGACCCGCAAGGTCTTGGATTGCTGATCCCGGACGATCCCACGACTGGTACTGTTGGTAATATCAACCGCGCTAATGAAACTCAGTGGCGTACTTCCGCTTATGACTTCAATGGCAACCTTGATAGCACGAACATTGAAGAAGCGTTTGATGATATCCTCATGGACTTGACTCTTAAAGGTGATAAGCCTGACGTTATCCTTACTGGTCGTAACTTGTACCGCCACTATCGTACTGCGGTGCGGGATAAGGTTGTTATTAACTTGTCGGAATCCAATTCCGGTAAGAAGATGATGGACCTCGGCTTCTCTGGTGTTAAGCACCAGAACATCCCCATGATGTATGACGAAGACTGTCCTGTTAATAAAGCGTTCTTTATTAATAGTAAGTACCTCCGTCTGCATATCCTTAAACATGTCAACATGAAGGTCAAAGAGCTTGTTGCTCCTTGGACGATTGATGCACATGGCCGTCGTGTTGTATGGCAAGGACAGTGGTGCATGTGGAAGTCGTTTCGTACCCATGCAGTTTTGATTAACTCTTAAGATAAGGAGAGAAGGGGATGAGTAATAATCTTAAGCCTAAGTTTGAAGTGCATAAGGAAAAAGGAAAGAGGACTAAACAGGTAGCTAAACCTAAGACTAGTAAAGATGGAAAACTTCTTGGTGGCTTTGAATACGAAGATGTAGAAGTTGATGCTGGTTGGATGGTATACTTCCCGAATGGCGCCTCTGTCCATATCTGGACTAAGGAAGAGATGGAGCGGCAAGGCTTTATGAATGATCCGGCGATGGTTAACATGGATACTGGAGATGAATCTGCTCCAATGAGCAATACCAGTTTCAAGTCGGTATCAGAACAAAAGTCGAGCCGTTCTAACTCTTCTAGAAGTTCTTCAATATAACTAAAGGACTAGACACATGTCTAAAGTTACCCAAGACTATTTCCCGCGTACCATCAACCAGTATGTTCCTAACATGGAATTTGCTGCTGATGTTGTAGGTAATGCTGTGCTGGTAAGTCTCGGCGCACCTGCGGCCTTAGATGCTGATGGCATTTGGGATGGTGTTACTGTCGGTACGACTGTCACCACGTTTGACAGTTCCGACTTTAAATCTACCTTTGATGGTAGCTCGACCTCTCTAACCACTACTTCTGGCATGATTGATGCTACCTATGGCCGTACTTTGACTGTTACTGGTGCTGCCAGTGGTGATCAAGTTGTTACGATCACTGGTCGTGACTATCTCGGTCAGGTGATGGTAGAGAACTTTACCATTAGTGGTACTACTCCTATCCAAGGTAAGAAGGCTTTCAAATTCGTTGATAGTGCTTCTGCTACTGCGGGTACTGGTGGTATTTCTATGGATGTGGGTTGGGCAGATAAGCTTGGCATCCCGTATGCTGGAACTAGCTTGCTTAGTGACACCGAAGACGGTGTTGTTGCTGCTGGTGCCTTAACTGCTGCTATTACTACTGATCCGCAAACTGCTACTACGGGCGATCCTCGTGGTACATTTGATGCGGCATCTTCTAGTAATGGTTCCATTGTAAGTGAAATTCGTTACTTGTGTAACACAAGTGATCTTCACGGTGTCGAGCATTTCAAGGGCTAGGCATAGAAGCTAGGTGAGAGAGTTTTGTCCTCCCCTTCACTCTCTCACCGACTTCTTGCTATATAAATGAGTACATTAACTCAGTTAGTAACTAGAACGGCTGATAGGCTATCTATGGTAGCTGGTACAGGCGTACAAACTTATGCGGAAGATCGAATTGCTGAAATGATTCAGCACAAGTTTGATGTTCTGTTTGAAGAAGTATTCTGGCCTCAATTTTGTACATGGTACGAATGGACATTAGATGGGACTCTTGGAGTTGTTACTACTGATCTTACAGACATTCTAAAACGGTTTGAAGATATCCAAGTTATCTATCCTGATAGTTCTAATTCAGCATTGACTAAGATATCTAATCTTACGACTAATCCATATACATTAGCTGGCACTACTCCTATTCATTATGAAGCATTAGGAGCTACCTTTAGCAACAAGACTACTAAAGTGTTCCGGGTATGGCCGTTGGCTTCTACAGGAAATGTTATCCTTCGTATTAGAACCAAGCCAGCTACATTCACAGCTACAGATGAAATTGACTTCGATGATCAAGCATTAATACTTGGTAGTGTCTTTGATTATCTAGAAGATGATGGCACCAATCCTAATGCCACTCAAAAGTTTCAGTTATTGTTTGAAGCTAGAGTGAAGCAGATGAAGAACACATTTAACAATGGGCCTATTAGTCTTGACCCTGTAACAAGTATTCCTACATCATTTAGCTTTACGGAGTTACCATAATGGCTAGTCCAGATCAGATACGCAAAGCTTTAATGGCTCTAATGGGAGCTAAAAAGGGAAGCCAATCAGCAAACGAAGCGGCTAGTGCTGCCCTTCCAAGAACAGTTAATAATCAGCCAACTTTTAAGGCAAAAGAAGTTGCGGATGATCGTCTTGCTATGCATAGACAACAAGCAGAAGATGTACAAGGTGTTGATCCTTTAGCAGAAACTGCTACTCAGAACTTAGCAGGACAACGTGCAGCTCCCGATAACTTTGAAGACTTCGTAGGAGGCCGGGAACCTGCGTTTGTTAGAGATGGTACTCACCGTGATCCTGCAAGACTTCCCGGTAGGTTTAGCGATCAAGCCCCCAATTTAGGGCCAGAAGTTCCCGGTTCTAATGAAGCTGTCACATTGTTTGAGACTGTAATGCAAGGCAATCCCGGTCCTGAAACAGAACAGATGTTACGGAGATTAGCTGAAATTAATCCAGACTTACATGATATAGCACAGAAAAACTTATTCGGAAGTAATATTCCCGGTGCGGATGATATACCCTTCTAATGGTTGATACATTCCTATTCCCACAAGGACCAACAGGACGTTCGAGCCAAGTACAACGCTCTAACTACCTGCTTGATGCTACCATTAGAGACTTTAGTGGTGGATGGAATGTTGTTGACAACGATTTAAACCTTGATACCAAGTTCTCTAAGATACTAGAGAATATGCAACGAGGCATTGATGGCAGTAATGCTATTCGTCCCGGTACTAGGTTGTTTGCTGATACAGAAGACCATTTAGATGAGATTGTTAACTGTGAATATTACAATAACTATGTAGTAGCTGTTGGTGAAAATGGAAAGATTGTACGGATAGATGGCGCAGGAACCGTTACCCTCATTTGGGATGATAACTTTGCTAGTTCTTTGTCTGGTTCTCCTGACGGTTGGAGTGCCACATCTTTTGTCTCATTTGCACAGTTTAACGGTGAATTAATACTTTGTAATGGAGTGAATAAGCCTCTTATCATTGACTCCTCAATGACTGTATCTTATTTACAAGACTTAGCGGATTTGACGAATGCCAATACCCCTATTGCTCGTTTTGTTGTTGCCCATGGTCGGTATCTCGTTATGGCTGGCTCACTTACTGCTGGAGAGGAAAGTATCTTATACATCTCTGCCACTGATGTTAGTGGTACTTGGGTGGGTGATAGCGCACCTAATGATGCTGTTAATGTAGACTTAGGTTCTCGTGTTCCTAGCGGCAGTGCTGCTATCAAAGGGTTAAGTCGTTTCCGTAATAAATTGATGGTATACTTTGAAGATGCCTTATTGCCGGGAACACTTGGAGGCTTCACAGAAAGTGTCCATATTCCAATATTTGATGATGCCATTGAAAATGTCGGCACTTTATCTCATAGAGTTATCCAGAACATTGGCGAGGACATGTTTGTTGCTGATACATCTGGAATAACTAATGTAAAACGTGCATTGTTCACTGGTAACATCCAAAGTGAACGTGCTTCACAGCTTATTGCCCCTGCATATTTAGATGCAGTAGGAAAGATTGGAACGATAGCTGCATTAGAAGATCGTGTATGGTCGTTATGGGATAGTCAGTCTAATAACTATATGGTGTTTTTTCCTGATACAGATGTAGCAGCGAATATTACAGAGACACGTTGCTTTGTATATAAGAAGAACTCAAAACTTAAAATTGAATCATGGCAAGATTGGCGTAATTGGAATTTCCGTAGTGGTTGCCGCTCTGCTTTGAAACGTATCTTCTTAACAGAAGGTACGCAAGTCTTTATCTTAGGTGAAGACCATCAAAGTGGTGATAGAATATTTAAAGACTACGAAAATGACCAAGAGATGTGGGACGATAATACTCCTTGGGATGATTATACTGGTTGGACTCCTGTAGCCGATGATGCAGATAGTGGCATTCCTATTAAGTTTGAATGGGAGTTGCCGTGGTCTGACAACAATGAACGCTTTCTTACTAAAGCTTCTCGTTACATAAACTTTGATACAGAAGGTGACAATCGTTTCACTTGTCAAATGTTTACAGATAACAACTTTGTTGATCGTAATGACTTAGGAGAAGATTGGCAAGAAGATGAACTCAAGTGGGATGATGGATTAGGTTGGGATGTAGATGCATATGATCCAGCACTTGAGATGGTATTTGAGGGAGGAGATGCTCCCGGCTTTGGTAATGATGAATTTGGAGAAGACTTTGGTGGTGGCAGACCGACTAGACTAGAAAAGCTAATTGCTTGGACAGCTAGGTATAAGATAGAGAAGTTTCGCATCTTAGGAGATGCTACTAAAGAACTTAAGTTTATATCAATTACCCTTGCTTATTTAAAAGGTTCACCTAGGAGATAGTAATGACTAGTGCTGTTGATTCATCCCTTCCTGCAACTAATGTAAAGACTAGTAAGGCTGACTTTCGTGCTCAATTCTTAGTTATTAAGAATGAGATTACTGCCTTACAACAACGTACTGGCTTTGCTGGTGCAAAAGCATTCTATGGTTTTGTAGATGATGCAGAACTTAATAATGCGATAATCGGTGTTCATAATGCCTTGACACCTAACTTAGCAAAAGACATAGCCTTTGGCCGTGTCTCATTAACTTAAGGAGAATACGATGACTGACCAGATTGGTGTCCTTGGTGAAGCTACGACGACGACTGTTGCAACCACTACTGTTTATACTGTTCCTAGTGGTAAAGCTGCAAAAGTTCAAATTCAGGTTAAAGTTGAAGCACATGCAGCAAATTCCACAGGTGACTTCTTAGTACAGGTTAATGGTGTGACGATCTTTTCTCACCTTAATCTCCCTGCTACTGAAATTATGTGGTCTAACTCGACTACAGCTTTGCATGATCCATCTACTTCTGTAGACCCTGATGGCTCAACTGCTGTACTTACTTGCGCTCCTGGACCTGCTATCTATTACCTCTCTGCTGCTGACACCGTTACTTATACAGTTGGTACAGATGCTCTTGTAGCTTGTAGTGTGCAAGTTGTTGGAACGGAAATTGACGTTTAGGAAGTTTTATGGCTGCTAGCAATACAACCACAAACTATGGCTTCAATCTAACTGACTTTGATGCTATACCATGGCATACTGAAGAACATAATAACTGGCACATACTTGATGCTGTTCTAGCACGATTCGTCGCTGTTAGTAGTGTTAAAGGTGCTTGGGAAAATGCTCTTGCAGTTGTAGTTGGTGATAGATATATTGATGTTGATGAAGACCAACTCTATGAGGTCTTAGTAGCTCATACTACTCCTAGTACGGGATTGTTTTCTGCTAGCAGAACTGCTAACGCTACTTACTGGCAATCTATTTCAGTAGATGTTACTGCTAAAGGTGCTTATGCTCAAAACACTACATACAACCCCAATGACTTTGTTATTGATGGGGTGCGATATGGTGTTGGGCAAACATCATTTACATCTGATAATGATGCTGCTACTACTGCATTGTCATATGATGCAGATGTAGCTGCTGGTAACATTGTCACTCTTATAGATGGTGATGATATACTTGACTTACAGTTTACTGCTAATGGCATGTTAGCTAGGACTGCTGCGGGGTCATATACAAGTAGAACCTTGTTAGGTGGTACAGGCATTGACATGACTAATGGTGATGGCATTAGTGATGCGCCTAGCATAGCTATTGACAGTACAGTAGTCACCCTTACAGGCAGTCAGACTTTGACTAGTAAGACATTAACTGCTCCAACAATCAATGGAGTTATAGGTGGTACTACTACTAGCCAGACTATCACTACACTAACAGCTACAGATGTTAACTCTACTAACTTAGATGGCATCTTAGGTGCTGACACTGCAAGGGCAATTAGCGGCACTACTGGCTCATTTAGTGGCATTGTTACTGGCGCAGCTCCTTCTAGTGGTGGTGATTTAACTAATAAGACATACGTTGATGGCCTTATTGCTGGTCTTGGCAAACGTGGGACAGTTACATTTACTGATACAGGTAGCAATGTAATTATTGCTAATGAGCTAGAGAATGGAGACTCCTTTGATGGTGACACACTAGCAACTGGTGATACTATATTACTTCGTAATCAAACTAACACCTATGAAAATGGTGTTTATGATGTTCCTGCTAGTGGTGCAGCGACTCGTAATGAGTTCTTTGATACTTACGATGAACATCCCGGTTCCCTTATTCATGTACAAAAAGGGAGTGCTGGTGCTGACTTATTGTATCATTGTACTTCTAATGTAGGTGGAACACTTGATACTACGGCTATTACATGGGTTAATATTGTTCCCGGTAGTGGCGGCACAGTCACAAATGTAGCTACCAGTGGCCTTGCGACAGGCGGGGCAATCACTACTACAGGGACGGTTGATGTTGCCGCTGCTATTGGAACAGAGGTTATTACTGGCACCGAAACTACTAAGGCTATGACTCCTGACGCTTATGGCGATGCTACACAAAAGGGCGGGGATATAGCGTCGGCCTCGCCGCTTGTTATCGGCACTGATGGGCGGTATTTCGATGTAACCGGCACCACAAGTTTTGCCGCCATGACTGTCGCAGCCAACCGTTTATTTTTCCTGCAATTTGATGATGCGTTAACTATTACGCATGGCGCATCGTTAAAACTCCCCGGTGGGGCCAACTTAACAACGGCGGCGGGTGACGTTTGGACTTGTTATTCGACGTTGGCTAACACGGTGATTGTTACCAATGTTGCCACGGCGGCTGCTGCTGCTGGAGGAACTTGGGTTCTTATTTCAACGTCAGTTGCCTCAACTTCTGCGACCCTTGATGTTACTGGCTTGGATAGCACCTACGACACCTACTATGTGATCGGCTCTGACCTTGTTCCCGTTACTGATGATGTTGAAGCGTGGATTAGGCTTGGAGATAGCGGCGGTATTGACAGCGCGGCAAGTGATTACAATGCCGGGACAGTAACTAAAAAGAATGACACTGGGGCTATTTACTATGAGAATGACACTGCTGCATCTGCCTTAATAATCAGCACCGAGCAAACCGAAAGCATTGGTAACGCGGCGGGTGAGGGTATCTCCTTTGTAGCAAAAATCCTGACACCCGGAGACAGCACACAAAAAACCAAAATGAGTTGGGAAGGTCATATCACTACGAATAACGGGGCTAGCACTCCAATATTTGGGGCTGGCCAACGAGCCTCGGTTATTACTTGTGACCGAGTGCAATTCTTATTCCAAAGTGGAAATATTTCGACAGGGCGATTAAGTGTTTGGGGAGTATCTCATGCCTAGATTTCATAATGTAAACGGCGTTGACGTTCAATTTACAGCAGCAGAAGAAATTCAACGTGACGCAGAAGAAGCTAACTACCCCATTAAGCAGTTTGCTAAATACAAGGTAGCAAAGTTTGACGCTGCGGAACGCGAGTATATTGGGCGGTCATTGGTTGCTGCCGAAGGTGTGACTACTGGGGCAGGGCGTGTCTTTG
>Ga0257122_1001251_pt1 | contig 18585 bp, 17 predicted proteins | sample SI106_120metaG_FD_190146 | JGI IMG/M metagenome (GOLD analysis project Ga0257122, IMG submission 190146) | Marine microbial communities from Saanich Inlet, British Columbia, Canada - SI106_120 | ecosystem: Environmental > Aquatic > Marine > Inlet | place: Canada: British Columbia | collected... | reverse complement strand
GTGGAACGTATCCCAGGAACATAAAGAAAAACAGTACAGAAAAAAAAGAAATAACGCCCGTAAAGAGTTCTTTAAGAACAATGTCAATGTAGAACAGCAAACAATGGAGGACATATACAAACAAGACTTACGAGCAGACGCCGAACAGCACGAAATAGACATGAACGTCCCAGAGGACAAGTTCCAAGACGGGAGAATAACCAATCCTGAACCTATGAAGGCTAATGCCGCGCTTAAAGAGGTGATGAGTAAGCTACCGTACGCCAAATATGTAGATTTCCAACAGGTGGAGCAGATACTAAAACCTAACGGACAACAGGCGTTTGGAGTCTTTATAAATGATATGGTTAAGCACGTGGAGAACTTGGACAGAACAACACTACCTCATGAATCCTTCCACCACTTCCTGAAGTTTGCTACAACCGAAGAGCATAGGCGCTCCCTGTTTGACATCATACGGAAAAGAGAGGGTAACGCAAATAAAAGCGTTGTAGATATTGAGGAAATAATGACGCAGGAGGTTTCAGAGGTTTTTGTAGGCAAGACTAAGAGAGAGGTGGAGACCCCCCTTAAGAAGTTTTATGCGTGGATAAAGGACCTAGTACAGGCATTTAAGCGCGACGGTTTTAAAGACTCAATAGAATTACGTAGGCAGTATAGAGAGTTTATGTCTGAGGACGCTAAGCCTTTAGATAGCATAATCAAATCTAAGCCAGATACAGCCTACATAAATGAGGCTAAAGCCGCGTACCAGAAGAGTCCTAGAGAATACACCACTAAAATGATTGAGTTCCTGGAGTCTGCGTTAGGAAGTAAGGACGATGTTAGTTTTTCGCATATTGAGAACATGATTAAAGGGGGTTTAAAACAGGCCAGCAAGCGTGATAAGGCCATAATAAACTACGTCCTAAACCTACCTCAGTATAAGAGCAAAAAAGGTACCAAGGAGAAGGTTAAAGTGTCTGATATTGTTGCCGATATAGAGAAAGAACTGTTGGACATTTCAATCATACAGTCTGAACAGACCTATAATAATCAGCCTATATCGTGGTATGGGCTATCTAATATTGGTAGAGAAGGGACCGATGTCGAGCCCGAAGCACTATTACTTAATACTAACTTTGAGCATGGTGTAGTGGGGCATTTTCCTGATGATTTTGACCTTATGGTATATAAGGACGATTTAGAGATTAGGTCCGCACAAGACAGGTACCATGTAGTAATGAAGAATTTTGATGTCAATAATATGCAAAACGGCGGGTTTAGGGAGTCTTTTGATACTGAGGAGCAGGCGCAGGAGTATATTGATAATTTTGATGGGGCGAGTGAAAACAAAGCAGGGTTGTATGGGCACCTAAGAGCCTTCGTGGAAGAAGAGAAAACAGGCGTACGTAGTACTAGAAAGGTGTCCTATCTGACGGAAGGGCAGGCAGACCCTCTTCAGGGTAAGTATGACGACAAGCTGTCTAGGTCTAACAAAGAACTACGCCGTATGGAAGAAAAGGAAATAACCGAGCTAGGGGAAAGAGCCACTCACAACGAGGGCGGGCAGAGTATTGCGCGCCGTATGTCAGGAGTGCCTGATGACCAGAGAGCTGAGGCTGAGGTTATTGGTACATTTAATGACTATAAGAAAGGTAAAAAACACCTTAAGAACACACTAAAGTCACTTAAATCCCTGAAAGAATCTATAGCAGCAGGTGAAACTCTTACTGAAGACTCTTTTATGTATACAACTAAAGGCGGCTTTGAGGGTGAGTATGAGTACATGGATAAGGTGCTGTACTATATAAACGATGCAGTAAACGAAGAGGCGGCGTTCCATAGTGGTAAGAGCAACCCAGGTACTGTTACATACAACTCAATCAAGAAGAGGGTAGATAATGGCTTACTGCCTACAATAAATGAACGTATTGCCGCAATTGGTAAGGAGTCATTCACCAGAAACGACTCAGACCCTGCCGTAACCTCAGATAATATAGGTACTGAGGTAGACACAGCCCAGGATTTGGAAGGGTTTATAAAAATAGTAGAGTCGTTCGTAGCTAATCAAGATATCCGTATAGGGGAGGCTTCTAAGGGAGTGGGGGATATATCTAAGCGACTAGATGATAAATACGAAAAAGAGGGTAACTACTACCGTAAAAAGGCGGATAAAGACACTAAGAACTTAAATAACATCCTCAAGGTATTTAAAACACCTTCCGTAGATAATGAAGCCTTGTTTAGAGTAGCCAGCGCCCATTTATTAATTGAGACAGGTGTTGGAGGCTCTAGAAATAAAGCCGATGGCTTGTCTGAGCCAGCGCAGCGCTTGTATGATACATTGGTACATACCCTCCCTCAGAGGGAATATACCATCGAGACTGCGTTAACTACTGATGGAAAGGAGTACCTGACGCTAACAGCTAGAGTACCTAAGGGGTATACACCCCCTCAGGATGTACTTACAACATCCACCTACGTTGCTATGCGTAGGGAAAACACCCCTAAAGGTCGCCGTGCGCTAGAGAAATTTAGGGACAAAAGAATTAGAGATGGACAGCCTGTAGTGGGCACAGACCCTCGGGCATGGACTGCTGATACACTTGCACCGTATGCAGAGGTGTTTGAAAGCACTCTGGAGGAGCTAGCGAAGACTACTGAAGGTAAACTAACCGAGGAGCAGGCAAAAGAAATAAGACTGTCTGACCAGTTTAAGGCATTTGCACCTAAGAACTACGAAATTATAGTTGATACATATATACGAGACGCCTGGCTTAAGGGGTCAGAGGTAGCTAGATTCCCAACAGCACACACAATATCCCTTATTGAGGGTTATATAACAGAGGATGTAGAGGACTCGCTACGTATGTCAGAGGCTGATGTTAGTGTGGGAATGGAAGCTCAAACCCATCTCGGTGAGAAAGGTATTGTCACACGAAAGACAGACTCTACCTATGACGACGAAGGCGGTCTAAGAGACGCTGGCGACTTTGATATTGTAGTAGCAGATACAGACGATGGTGCGGTTAGAGAGTTTACCTTGAACTCCTTCATTAAGACAGCAACTATGGAATATGGTGATTCTTTTGAGTATAACATGGACACTGAGTCTTTTAAAGACAGAGTGAAGCACCTGCTATCTTATACCTTAAACAGTAATGATTATCTGGTAGCTGAAACAGAGTTAATGAATACATCTGCTGAGGACCTTTTAGACAGCCCTAATGAATCTATTTATGAAGCGGCAGATACTATACGTACAGAGATGACCCAAGAGTTTAAAGAAGAGATGGAAGGTGGTGGATGGCGTGCAAGGCTAGATGATAATCACCCTGGTAGACACAACTACAGCGGCTGGGTGGTATATACTTACGAGGGCGATGAATACATAGCAGTGAACGAGAACTCTGAAGGAGGGGTGGTACTGAAGACGGGCGAGACTTTCTCAAACCAGGTAGATGCGAACACTAGGTTTGAACTAGGGCAAATCAGCAACACTCACGGGAATAGAGACATAGCACATAGGTACGCTAATCATACAAACGATAAATCCATAGATAAACTAAATAAGGTTATACGAAAGAACAATAAAGAACGCCGGAAACGGGGCTATCCTATTAAAAATGAGATATCTAAAAAAGGCGCTATGTATAAATACATTGAGAAAATACGCCCAGACCTACACGAAGTAACCGATGAGAAAGGATTTACGTGGTATGAGACCAAGATAACCGACGCCGATGGCGACGCAGTAATGCTATTCCAGACTCAAGATAAGATTACTGAGAGTCAAGAAAAAAAAGCAGGTGAGATAGAAAAAGAGGCTTTGGAGTATAGCGATAGTAATAAGTTTGTTTCAAAAGTGTTTAACAGGCAGAGTACCCAAAAGCACGCTATTAAAAGTTCTATTGCCAAAGACCTTGGTGGAGAATACTCAGGAAATGTTGAAGTGCCTGAAGGCATTGCTAATAGTATTGGAGACCGTGGAAGTAGAATATCTGTAGATGGAAACGATGTTTACTTTAACATAAGTGTTGAAAGAGACATAGGTGGAAACGATGTAATATTTTTGCCAAACATAGCAGTCTCAGGCAAGAACAAAGGATTGGGAACAAAGTTTATGGAAGCAATGAAAAAATTTGCCGATACAACATCTCAAGACATAGTTATTTACAAAGTAACAAACGATGATTTCTTTAGAAAATTTGATTGGCTAGAAGAGACAGAGTTGGGTGGTAGCTTTAAATATAAAGCAAAAAAAGGTAATGAATCATTAGGGTTAGGTCAGTTAGACGACATTTGGAAGAAAGCACACACCAAAACAAACTCCAGGCAATCAAAACCCCTAGAAAGACAGCAATCAGGCATGATAGACCAGATGTCGAATGATGATATAGCATTAGTTGGCGGTATGCGCTCAGGTAACTCTAAAGGTGACGAAACCCGTAGAATGTACATTATCTACGACATGGCTAACATGGATGAGGACTTTACTAACGCTAAAGACCAGGAAATAGGCAGTATACAGGTGTTCACTGAGGATGCTACTAACAAGATACGAGGTATTGTAGATATTAAGATACCTGTCAATAAGAGAAAGCAGGGGCACGCTAGAAAAGTAATCGAATCACTAGTAAACTCAGAGTTCTCAAACAAGCCGTTTAAGATATACGATATCAAGAAATCAGCCTACCCGTTCTGGAAGAAGATGGGGGTTACTTTCGTTAATCACGACTTCGGAAAGGATATTGGGGACACTGTAGGTAAGATAAAAGGTAGATGGGGCACTGTAAATGCATATATAGGTTCCGAAGCGGATATCAAGAAGGCAATGGGTGATAAGCACCAGGACTACCTAAATTCCTTAACTGAATAAGCTAACTTCACATATACTATAATAAATGTTAAAATCAAAAAACACAACTAGGAAACTACTATGGCAATAGAACCCGCAATTGAAGCACCTTTAGCTCCGATGCCCTCTTCAGAGGACATGATGGACGTAATAGGCAGTCAGATAGATACACAAGAGGACGGTTCTGTTGTCATAGACTTCGACCCTCGGGAAGAAATAGCAGAAGATGAGGGGCACTCTGCGAACTTAGCAGAGGTTCTAGATGATGATTACCTGGAAGAAATTGCCGCTGAGTTAATTGATTTATACGAAGAAGATAGAGAATCCAGAAGCGAGTGGGAAGAAGTCTACACAAAAGGAATCAGCTTACTTGGTCTTAAGATTGAAGAAAGAGACGAGCCGTTCGCAGGCGCGTCGGGCGTTCATCATCCTATCCTCGCCGAAGCAGTAACCCAGTTCCAGTCACAAGCATTTAAAGAAATGTGTCCTGCAAACGGCCCTGTAGATACATCTATTGTTGGCGTCGAGACAGATGAGAAGGTCAAGCAGAGTAATCGCGTTAAAGATTTCATGAATTATAATGTCCTTCATGTTATGGAAGAGTTTGAGTCTGAGATGGACCAGATGCTATTCTATCTACCTCTTTCTGGTAGTGCATTTAAGAAGATTTACTATGACAATGCCATTGACCGCCCTGTTAGTACTTATATTACAGCCGACGACCTAGTTGTGCCGTATGAGACTACTGACTTACGTACAGCTAGTCGCGTAACTCATGTTATTCGTATGTCAGCAAACGACATTAGAAAGCAGCAGCAGGTAGGCTTCTACTCTGACACTGATGATATTGGCGAAGGCTCAGAACTGACTGAGTCAGGTGCTCGCACTATCTTAGACGAGGCATCAGGTCAACACAATAACACAGGCTCAAGTATTGCTGGTGATTACAACGATATACACACTCTATTAGAGATGCATATCGACTTAGATTTAGAAGGATTTGAAGATGAAGATGAAGACGGTAAAACAGGTATTGCTATACCTTACATTATTACCATTGATAAAGACACTGAAAGAGTACTCTCTATACGTAAAAATTGGAAAGAAGGTGATGACAGCAGAAAGAAAATAGCTTATTTCTGTCATTATAAGTTCCTACCGGGACTAGGTTTCTACGGTTTCGGTTTAATCCACATGATTGGTGGCGTTACTTACGCAGCAACTGCTATCTTGCGCCAGTTAATCGATGCAGGCACTCTATCTAATCTACCGGGTGGTTTTAAAGCCAGAGGTTTACGTATACAAGGCGAAGACGAGCCAATTGCACCTGGCGAGTGGCGCGATGTAGATACGACAGGAGCCTCTATTAGAGACTCTTTAATGCCGTTGCCATACAAAGAGCCGTCTAATACGTTATCAGCATTATTAGGTGTGTTGGTGGACACAGGCAGACGCTTTGCATCTATTACAGATACGCAAGTAGGTGATTCAAGACAAGACATGCCTGTAGGCACAACGGTAGCACTACTAGAGAAAGGCTCACAGATTATGTCTGCTGTACACAAACGCTTACACGGCGCGCAGAAGATGGAATTTAAGATGTTAGCGCGTATTATTCATGAGAATATGCCTGATGACTACCCATATGAAGTAGAGGGTGGTGAGAACATGATTAAGAAGACAGATTTTGACGAGCGTGTAGACGTGATTCCTGTATCAGACCCTAATATCTTCTCAATGGCTCAGCGCGTGATGATGGCTCAGCAACAGCTTAATTTAGCTCAAGCTTCTCCTGAAATTCACGATGTTAGAGAGGCTTACAAGCGCATGTATCACGCTTTAGGTGTTGATAATGTAGATAAATTACTACCCCCAGAGCCAGAGTTGGAGGCATTAGACCCTGTCACAGAGAATATGAACTCTATGACAGGTAGGCCTATGAAGGCATTTGAGGAGCAGAATCACGATGCTCACATCGAAGCACACATGCAAATGCTACAAAACCCTGCATATCAGCAGATTCAAGGCATGCAAGCGGTACTTACAGCCCATATTCAAGAGCATTACGCACTTAAATACAAGGTCGAAGCCGAGCAAATGCTTGGTCAGCCTATCCCACAAGGTGTGGAAGACCCAGAAATGGCATCGCAGATTGCACAGAAGGCGGCGCAGGTTACATCTCAAATCACGGGTAAAGACCAGCAGATGGCTCAGGCTATGCAGCAACCGCCTATAGACCCTGCAACTCAGGCTAAGATGGAGCAGGAAGCGGCTAAGCTAGAGCAGAAGAACAAGGTTGACGAAGAGCGTAGTGCGATTGAGTTAACTAGACTTAAGTCACAAGAGAAGATGCAGCGAGAGAGAATGGACTTAGAGTACCAGCAGCATCAAGAAACAATTGCAGCCTCTAGAGAGAATGCTCTATTAGACGCTGATGTTGCAGAGGGTCAGATGTATACCCAACTGTTAAACGAGCAGAAACGCTCAAAAACACAAAAGGAGGTAGCAAATGCCCGGAAAAAAGAAGGGCCCACCCCCAAGCAAGGGTCCAGTAAGTAACGGTATTCCATATGGAAACCGCAAATAAAATGCAGAAAAGGAGAAAAGTATGCACGATGCAAGCACGTTCGCGGAGGAGCTTCTAAAGCGCTTGCGTAACGATAAACAAGCTATTGAAACAGCTTGTGCTGTTGGTAATGTCCCAGATTGGGATTCATACCAACATTTAAAAGGTACCTACAAGGGCTTAGCTCTGGTGGAGAGTAACATTTTAGAGCTACTGGGCAATATGACCAAAGCAGATACATAATGCGTTCAAGCTGCGTTTCAGCTTGCTAAAGGAGAAAAGATGTTAGAGAAAAACGAAATAGACCCTCGGGAATTAACCCCCGAGGACTTAGAAGGTATCCCTACACCTACCGGGTATAGGTTATTAATGATTCCATACTCACCCCCAAAGACTACCAAGAGCGGTATTATCGTGTCCGACGCGATGCATAAAGCTGAGACAGTAGCTTCTACGGTTGGGTATGTAGTTAAGATGGGGCCTGATTGTTATAAAGACAAGAGCAGGTACCCCGATGGGCCATGGTGTACAGAAGGGAGCTTTGTTCTCTTCGGACGCTATGCAGGTGCTCGTATCCAGAGAGACAATCTGGAAATGAGGATTTTAAATGATGACGAGATTCTGGCGTTGATTGACGACCCAGAAAAGTATCTCGCTTACTAGGAGAAGTAAAATGGATGTAGAAAATGCTAAAGAAGTTGACTACGAGTTAGAAGAGGTACAGGAGACTACTCTAGAGGTAGTAGAGGACACAGGAGAGGAAGAACTAGAAGAATATTCTGATGGGGTTCAAAAGAGAATTAAAAAACTCACTTATAAGTATAGAGAGGCTGAGAGAAAAGAAAAAGCTGCATTAGATTTCGCCCGTGGTGTGAACAACGAGCTTAAGAACGTGAAGAAAAGACTTAATCAATCAGATAAAACTCTTATGGGTGAGTATGAAGGTAGATTAGATGGTCAGTTAGAGAAAGCCCGTTCTGATTATAAAACTGCTTTTGACACAGGCGACTCTACTAAGGCAACAGAAGCTAATGAAAAATTAGCAAAGCTAGCAACTGAAAGAGATACTGTAGAGAGAGCTAGACGCCGTAAAGAGGCTGAATGGGAGGCCTCAGATAAGGAGCTAGAGGCACCTAATGAGTTTGACCAGCAGATACAGCAACAGTTCCAGCAGACAGCTCCTACCGACGATAGAGCAGTAGAGTGGGCTAAGGAAAATGAGTGGTTTGGAAAGGATGAGGCTATGACAGCATCGGCTTTTGCTTTCCATAATAAACTGGTTACGGAAGAGGGGGTTGACCCAACTACCGATGAGTACTATAATGAAGTTAATGAACGAATGCGTGAGGCGTTCCCGCACAAGTTCAAAGCAAACAACCGAACGACTCAGACGGTTGCAGGCAGCTCTCGCAAGGGTGCCAAGAAATCTGGACGCAAAGTAAGGTTATCCGCAAGTGAAGTAGATATTGCTAAACGCTTAGGTGTACCTCTAGAAGAATACGCAAAGTATAAGGGAGCTAATTAATATGGCAACTAATAATGTGACGCTAAACACAGACAAGCGTTCGTCACGCGCTGCAAGTAACCGCGATACTACAGTTCGCGCTAAGTCATGGACACCACCATCACTGTTAGAAGCTCCAGAAGCTCCTCAGGGTTGGAAGTACCGATGGATTCGAGCAGAAATGCTTGGTCAGGAGGACAAGGTTAATATGAGCAAACGACTCCGTGAGGGGTACGAGCTTGTAAAAGCTGAGGACCATCCTGAGTTTCAAGCGCCTACCATCTCTGATGGGACAGCATTGAATGGTTGCATAGGAACAGGTGGACTAGTTCTAGCGAAATTCCCGATGGAGTTCGTAGAACAGCGGAATGCTTACTACAGAAGCCGCGCTGACGACCAACTGGCTTCAGTAGATAATGATTTGATGAAAGAGAGTAATCCGTCGATGCCACTTAGTTCTCCGGAACGAAAGAGTACGACTACCTTCGGAAGTCAAACATAAAATACTTTTGTTTAATTTAATAGAGAGGGCTTAGCAATGGCTAATTCAGATAATCCTAACGGATTTACGCCTGTAAGACACATGAGCGGTGGGACTATTCGTGCAAACGAATACCTTATCGAATCAGGTGAAACTACGGCAATTTTCTCTGGCGATTTAGTAACACTAGAAGCAGACGGCTACATTGAGCAGGCGGACGCAACTGATGTGAATATTGTTGGAGTTTTCGGCGGTGTCGAATATACTGCTACAGATGGTTCTGTAGTATTTAAGAACAATTGGGTAGCTTCTACAACTACACTTGGTTCAAATGATGTGAAAGCATTTGTATATGATGACCCAAGTATTGTATACAGTGCACAACACGATGGTACTATGACTACAGCAATGAATGGCTCTGCCTTTGATGTTGTAGTTGCAGCAGGTAGCGCGACTAATGGTCGTTCTTCTATGGAAGTTGATACTTCATCAGCTAGTGCAACAAGCGGGCAACTTAAACAAGTTGGGCTAATTAATAAGACAGGAAACGCAACTGGTGCTAACGCAGAAGTTGAAGTCATTATTAATGAGCACCTTCTTAAGCAAGTTGTTGCTATTTAAGGAGGCATAGAAGACTATGGCAATTAATAGAGCACAACTCGTAAAAGAGTTAGAACCGGGACTTAACGCCTTATTTGGCTTAGAGTACTCTAAATATCAAGACGAATGGAAAGGTATCTTTGATACTGAATCTTCAGACCGCGCGTTTGAAGAGGAAGTGATGTTATCTGGCTTCGGTAATGCAGCAACTAAAGCAGAAGGCGCAGGCTTTGCTTACGATACTGCACAAGAAGTTTACACATCTCGTTATAACCATGAAACAATCGCTTTAGGCTTTGCTCTTACTGAGGAAGCAATGGAAGATAATTTGTACGACAAGTTATCATCTCGTTATACTAAAGCACTAGCTCGTTCTATGAGCCACACTAAAAATGTTAAGGGTGCTGATGTATTAAATAATGCATTTAACTCTTCATACGCAGGTGGTGATGGTACTGAGCTGATTGGTACTCACACACTGTTGAACGGTAGCACTATTGCTAACGAGCCTTCAGTGGCTGCTGACTTAAACGAAACTTCATTAGAAGCTGCGCTAATTGATATTAGCAAGTTTACTGATGAGCGTGGTTTAAAGATTGCGGTTAAAGGTCAATCACTATGTGTACCTTCAGACTTAATATTCGTCGCAGAACGTGTATTAGGTTCTTCTGGTCGCGTAGCAACAGCGGATAATGACTTGAATGCAATTAAATCAACTGGTGTATTACCAGGTGGTGCGACTGTCAATCATTACTTAACCGATACTGACGCTTGGTTTATCCGTACTGATGCTCCTAACGGCTTGAAGCATTTCAACCGTGTTGGTATGAAGACTGGGATGGAGGGAGATTTTGAAACGGGCAATGTTCGTTACAAGGCTCGCGAGCGTTATTCATTCGGTTGGTCAGACTTCCGAGCGGTATATGGTTCGCCTGGTGCTTAGGGGAAACCCGCAGTACTAAAGGCTTTAGCTTTTAAAGGCTCCTTCGGGGGCCTTTTTTATTGCCTATTGTTTAATACAATAATTAAGTTATAATAACTATGTGCAATAAGCACACTATATATTCTATAACGGTCGTTATAGAAGTTGACTGATAACACAGGAGAAATACAATGAGTGCAACACACTTTAGTGGACCAGTAGCAGTAGGCTCTGGCAAAATGGAATCTGTTGGCGCGACTAAGACAGTTAGTTCAGCGGACAACGGTAAGGTTTTAGTATTAAATGGTGGTACTGGCGGAGCAATTACGTTGCCAGCAGTAGCCACAGCCCTTAGTGGTTTACAATTCAAGATTGTAGTAGGTGCAGCCTTTTCTACAGACTACGTTATTACGGCAACTACGGCAGTAATTAGTGGCCCTATCGCAGAAGCAGGTGTTATTCAAACCTGTGCTGGAGCAACCACACTTACGTTAGAAGACGGAACAGAAGCAATTGGTGACCATATCGATTTCTTATGTGATGGAACAAACTGGTTAATTAATGGGAACTTCCAAACGGCGGCATCTATTACGGTAGCTTAACAGCAATCGAACTTAAAGGGCTTCTTCGGGAGTCCTTTTTTATTACCTGTAATTAAGTTATAATAACACTATCTTTCAATGAGCGGGCGAAGCCCCTCTTCTCATAGGAGTCAATATGGCAGATTCAGTAACAAGTCAGACTATCATGGACGGTTCTAAGACCGTTGTTATGAAATTTACAAATGTATCAGATGGTACAGGCGAAACAGCGGTAGTAAAGGCAGATGCCTCAGCACTACTAAACGCACCTTCAAAACTTAAAGTTATGCGCGTATGGGCAATGACTAACGGCATGGCTGTTAGTGTGTTGTTCGATGCTACTGCAGATGTATTGGCAGTAGTAGCGCCTGCAGATGAGGCCACACACTTAGACTTTAGGTCTTTCGGGGGGGTCAATAACAATGCAGGCTCGGGTGTAACAGGAGATATCTCATTTACCACCGTAGGTGCTAGTGCTGGCGATACATATAGTATTATCTTAGAGTTATCTAAGTCATAGGAGCAGCTAAGTGGCCACTTCAGGAACTACAGCATTTAACCTAGATGTCTCAGATATTTGTGAGGAGGCGTATGAAAGGTGCGGATTAGAACTCCGTAGTGGTTATGACGCTAAAACTGCGCGTCGTAGTATGAATATCATGCTTCAGGAGTGGGGCAACAGAGGTATACACCTATGGAAGGTAAATAAGACTTCCCAGGCGTTGGTTAAAGGTACTGCCTCATATACTTTAGATGGTAAAGTCATAGACTTGCTAGATGTAAACAGTAAGCGCTCTACTGCAGAGTTATCTATGGCGCGTATCTCAAGAGCGGACTACCATGCCCGCCCTAATAAGACAACACAAGCTAGACCATCTCAATACTATCTGGAGAGAACAAGCACTCCTACTTTGTATGTATGGCCTGCCCCAGAGAACGCTACAGATACCATCGAGTATTACGCGATGGAGAAGATAGAGGATGTAGGCACTAGTCTTAAGACAGTAGATGTACCAACTAGATTCTTACCTGCGTTGGTTGCGGGTCTTGCTTATTACATAAGTATGAAGAAAATGCCTGATAGAATTACACTGCTTAAATCAGTATACGAAGAGGAGCTGACGCGTGCGTTGGATGAGGACAGAGAACGCTCTAGTAGCTTTTTTGTACCTGCTAGGAGACGCTTATAATGGCTAAGTATGCCTCAGGTAAATATGCTAGGAGTATGTGTGACCGCTGTGGTGTAGAGGTAAAATACACTACTTTATTACTAGAATGGACAGGTTTTAAAGTGTGCTCTGAATGTTTCGACGAGAAGTCCCCTTTGGAGTTTCCAGGGAGAACACCTAACGACGCTGAAGCATTAATGCAACCTAGGCCTGATGTAGATGTAGAGGCAAACCAAGGCAATATTGCAGCGACAGACATATCGACAGGGGACACTCCTATTGGTACAATGTTCAGAGGGTTTGAACCCACAGGCTCAGTAAACTCAGTTACGGTGACTATATCATGACATATGCACAATTAGTACAATCTATTAAAGACTGGACAGCTAACTCTGAGACCACCTTCACAGGCGAGATTGATTTTATTATTGAGCTTGCTGAGGTACGTATACTAAGAGACACGGACTTAAATGCAGCCAGAAAAGATGCTACAGCAACCTTGAGTAAGGGAGACGAGTTCTTGTCTATGCCCTCAGGTGCTGCTGTATTACGCTCTTTACAGGCAGTATCTTCTACCGGCGCTCGTACTTACCTCTTACAGAAAGACAAGAGTTTTATGGATGATTATATTTCTGACCGTAGTGTGGAGGGCTCACCTAGATATTATGCACATTGGGATAACGATACTATTTACATAGTACCATCTCCTTCTGCTGATACTACAGTAGAGATGAGTTATACTTATAGACCTAGTGGACTGTCTTCATCTACAACTACTACATGGATTAGCATCAACGCACCTGATGCTCTACTGTATGCGTGTTTGGTAGAGGCATCTTTATTTATGAAAGAAGCACCAGACCTCACACAGAGCTACACTGTTAAATACCAGGAAGCACTACAGAGAGTAATAATAGAAGAAAATTTAAGAAACCGTACCGATGAGTACCGTACACGCTCACTTACATTAGGGGAAGCATAATGGCAATTACACAAGCGCTCTGCAGTTCGTTTAAGAAAGAAATACTTGAGGCACTACATGATTTCAATGCCTCTGGAGGTAATACCTTTAAGATGGCGTTGTACACTTCTTCTGCTAGTCTAAGTGCTACTACTACAGCATACACTACGACTGGCGAAGTAACAGGCACTGGATATACAGCCGGAGGCAACACATTGACCAATATAGACCCTGCCTTATCAGGCACCACGGGTTTTATTGATTTTAGCGATATTTCTTGGACTTCCGCTACCTTTACGGCTAGGGGTGCTTTGATATACAATAGCACTAGTAGTAATAAGGCAGTTATGGTCTTAGATTTTGGAGTGGATAAGGATGTATCTAACGGTACCTTCTCAATCTCATTCCCAACACCAAGCAGTACAACTGCAATTATCAGGGTAGCATAAGCACAGGAGAACAAAAATGGCATCCATTACTTTTTACAACACAGCCACTAAAGATATTTTAGACGGTACAATCGACTTAGATACAGACACTATCAAGGTCTCACTACACTCGAGTACATACACTCCATCAGTAGCGCATGATTTTTATGATGATATAACTAATGAAATGGCGAGCGGCGGTGGTTACACCACTGGCGGCGAAACACTGGCTTCTACGGCAGTAACTACAGTTACTACTAATGATGCTATGTATGACGCAGCAAATGTAACATGGGCTTCTAATGCATCGGGATTTAGTACGGCACGCTACGCCGTGATTTATAAATCTACAGGTACTGATTCTACTTCACCTTTACTGGGATACATTGACTTTGTCTCTAATCAAGACAATGTAAATAACGACCTAACAATCAAGTGGAACACAAGCGGGATTCTTCAGCTAACTACTTAATAAGATAAGAGGATGAACAATGGCAATTTCAAGAAAGTCACCCAATGTAGTCAATGACACTACGCCTCAACTAGGTGGAGATTTAGATGTTAATGGAAACTCAATAGTATCAGCATCTAACGGTGATATAGCAATCACACCAAACGGTACTGGTGATGTAGTTCTAGATGGTCTTAAGTATCCACAAGATGATGGTACTGCTGGGTATGTGTTAAAGACTAATGGTTCTGCTCAATTATCTTGGGTAGCACAAACCACCGATACAGATACTACATATTCAACAGCAACCACTTCTACTGAAGGCTTAGTAAAGATAGAAGATGGAACTGCTCAAAGTACAGCAGCAAATGCAGTAACTACTACAGCGAGCAGAACTTATGGTGTTCAGTTAAACGGCACTGGTCAAGCAGTAGTAAACGTACCTTGGACTGATACTGATACAAATACAGATACTAAATGGGATGGTGGTACTACAGGATTAACAGCAGCAACAGGTAGAACATCTTTAGGATTAGTTATTGGTACTGATGTTCAAGCATATGATGCTACTATTGTAGTTGATGCAGACATTGGCACGTCAGTACAAGGTTATGATGCTGATACAACTAAGAATGACGTTGCTAATACATTCACAACAACACAAACCCTTAAAGGTATTACTGAAACAGAGGCAACCTCTTCTGCTTCAACTTACACAATAGACTTAGCACTCGGTACTTTATTTGAAGTAACACACGCTTCCCTATGTACGGTTACTATGCCTACCGCAGCAGCAGGTAAAGCATTTACAGTTATAGCAACCGTGCCAGCGGCATGGTCAGGAACTATTCTCTGGTCGGGCGGGGCAGCACCAACAACAGGCAGCGCTAAGACAATCTATTCATTCGTATCTAACGGTAGTAGTTGGTACGGTATGCAAGCTGGCACAGGGTTCGCCTAATGGCTTTCGCTTCAGACAAAGGACGGCAAGGTGCAGCTGGTGTCAGCACTGGTGGCTATGACATTGATAACTCATTAAGATTTAATGACAATGATAGTGCTTATTTAAGTAGGACTCCTAGTGTTACAGGTAATCGTAAGACTTGGACTTGGAGTTGTTGGGTAAAGCGTGGAAATTTATCATTAGGTTCACAATCAACAATCTTTCATAGTTATGGCTCTGGCAACCAAAGAACAGAATTAACATTTGAAACAGATGGCGAACTAAAATTTCAACAAGGAACTTCTGGTGCTGATGGAATAGCAACAACTACTGCTTTATTCCGTGATACAAGTAGTTGGTATCATATAATGGTTGTTGCAGATTTTAGCAATGGTACTGCTGGCAATAGGTTCAAATTATATGTTAATGGCTCGGAAGCAGCCAATACAATTAATGCTGCTTTTGCAGATGCAAACGGACAAATGCCTACTGCGAATGTAGCTATTGAAATTGGTGGTAGAACTAATAATAGATTTTTCGACGGCTACCTAGCAGAAGTAAACTTCGTTGATGGTCAAGCATTAACTCCAGCAGACTTCGGTGAAACAGACGAAGACTACGGACACTGGAAGCCTATTGAATACGCAGGTACTTATGGTACTAATGGTTTCTACCTAGACTTCAGTAATAGTGGCTCATTAGGTACTGATGCTTCTAGTAACACAAACAACTGGACAGTTAATAATCTACAACCTACAGACCAGATGTTGGATAGTCCTACTAATAACTTTGCTACGCTTAATCCTTTGGATAAAGTAGGTGCTCCAACATTTAGTGAAGGAAATTTGAAAGTATCTGTTGGTGATGACATTGAAGGTAGAAGTTCTATATATGTAGATTCTGGTAAATGGTATTGTGAATATTTAGTATCTAGTATTGGTAATAATGGAACACTTCTAGGTATTTCAGTAAATAATACGACAAGGCCAAATTATTTTGCTACAAATAATGGTGCTGCTTATTTCTCTGGTAATGGTAATAAATATGTTCAGGCAGCTGGTGTTTCTTATGGAGCAAGTTATGCTGCTGGAGATATTATTGGAGTAGCACTAGACCAAGATAGTCATACAGTTAATTTCTATAAAAATAACTCGGCACAAGGAGCAATAACAATTCCAACGGATTCTCATACTTTTAGTATTGCTAATTCTGGAACTGCTTCTGTAGTTGTAGCAAACTTCGGACAAGACTCATCATTCGCTGGTAACGATACAACTACAGCAGGACCATATACAGACTCTGGAAGTGTGGGTGACTTCTTTTACGAACCCCCTACTGACTTCCTAGCATTATGTACGTCTAATCTACCTGACCCTGCTGTTATACCTAGTGAGCATTTTAATACAAGTATCTATACTAATACGACAGCAGTAACTGGCGTTGGTTTTGCACCAGATTTGGTTTGGCATAAATCAAGAAATCAAACGTACAACCACTATCTTTATGACATTATTAGAGGAACAGGTGCAAAAGGTTTAAATAGCAATACTACTTCTGTTGAAGGTGCTACTGATGCTTTGGGTATTGTTTCTTTTGACTCTGATGGCGTTACTTATTCGTCAGATGCTGGGTTAAGTCAGACACAAGCTGTTGGTTGGTTCTGGAAAGCAAACGGTACTGATGTATTAAACGAAGTAGGTACTATTGATTCACAAGTCAGTGCTAATGCAGATGCTGGGTTCAGTATTGTTAGTTGGACAGGTACAGGTGTTGGAGGGAAAACAGTAGGACACGGATTGTCAAAAGCTCCTGATATGGTTATTATAAAACAACGAGGTGCTAGTGTTGCTTTATATTCTTGGCAGGTTTACCATAGTAGTTTAAGCGGTAACGCTGGGTCTTTGGCATTAAACAATACTAATGCATCATCGACTGACGCTAATCTATTTAATGACACAGCTCCTACTTCAAGTGTTTTTTCATTAAGCAATACTGCTTATGCGGATGTTACAAATCACAACGGTACTGGATATATTGCTTACGCTTTCCACAGTGTAGAGGGCTACTCAAAGGTAGGCTCATATACTGGTAACGGTAGTACAGACGGTACGTTTGTACATTGTGGGTTTAGACCTGCTTATGTGATGGTTAAAGTGTCAAGTACAACTAATGATTGGATTATATATGATTCAGAGCGTAACGCTAATAATGTTAGTGATGTTGTGTTGGCGGCTAACCAGTCACACGCAGAAAGTACATTAGCAAGTGGTTATGATATAGATATGCTTTCTAATGGCTTTAAGGTTAGAGATACTAGCTCGGCAGTCAATGTATCTAGTGGCTCTTACATCTACCTCGCCTTCGCAGAACAACCTTTTAAACATACTAACGCCAGATAACAGGAGAACACAATATGTGGTTACATAACAATAACGTAATTAAAACACCAAAGTCTTTAACAATAGAAGGCACAACATACCCCAAACAAGTCTTTAGAGATGCTGAACTATTAGAGTCATTAGGTGTAACGCCTTACTCTGAAACAACAGTAGATAACAGATACTACTGGTCGGGTAACGTAACAATCGTTGATGGTGTAGGAACACCTGAGTCATTACCTAGAGATGTAGATACTCTTAAAGAATCTATGTTCAGTATGATTAACTCTCAACTTGCATCTAAGCAAGGACAGATTGATTGGTATTGGCAGAGAGCATCTAAGGGTGGTAAGGCTGTACCTACTGATATTCAAACATACTCAGATACACTGTATGCTGAACAAGTAACTAAGGAAGCAGAGGTTACTGCTCTAACTACACTAGATGATGTGATGCTCTATGAAGCTACACCTTACACAGAGGTTAGAAAGGTTAAGCACACATCAGATGAGGGTGTTGAAACTTATGGACCAGAAACTAGAGAGTCTAATCGTGAGATTAATATGCTGATGCACTGGACTGCTAATCCTAAAGATGATGTTGACCCTGCCTTTGTATCGTTGACTAAGGACTAATGAATGGAAAAGAAAACAGAGCCTTGGCATTTAAGCCGAACAATAAACATATCACACCTATTAACTACCGCAGTGTTAGTGATAGGTATGATAAGTTACGTCTCAGGTATCGAGAAGAATGTGGCA
>Ga0257122_1001249_pt1 | contig 18592 bp, 18 predicted proteins | sample SI106_120metaG_FD_190146 | JGI IMG/M metagenome (GOLD analysis project Ga0257122, IMG submission 190146) | Marine microbial communities from Saanich Inlet, British Columbia, Canada - SI106_120 | ecosystem: Environmental > Aquatic > Marine > Inlet | place: Canada: British Columbia | collected... | reverse complement strand
ACTTTTTTTCTTATGAAAAAAATTACAACTTTAAATACTCTCTTTAATACGCTCATAACATATCAATGAATTTTATCCGGGGAAGGATAAATAAGGGAGAGAAAAATTGTCAGCATTGAAAAATGCATTGCTAATATTATTAGTTATTCCACAAATAGTACTGGCTGATCTTAAGCTTGATAACATTGAAGTCTCTACGCCTTTAAGAGCTCATGAAAAAGAAAAGAATATTATTGCCGATACAACTGTTATTACTTCAGATGAAATTGAACGAGCAGGTTTGTCATCACTACCTCAGCTTCTTCAGCAGCAACCAGGCATCGAGGTAAGTAATTCAGGTGGGCCTGGAAAAGTTTCATCCATCAATATCCGAGGGACTAAATCAACGCATTCACTAATATTGCTTGATGGAATGAGAGTTGGTTCTTCAACATCAGGGATGACAGCAATTGAAAATATACCACTCTCTCAAATAGAAAGGATAGAGATTGTCAGAGGGCCAGCTTCAAGTCTTTATGGGCAAGATGCTATTGGCGGTGTGATACAGATTTTCACTAATAAAGGCAAGAAGGGGTTTCACCCTTATATTTCTGCTGGATATGGCCGCTATAAAACAAAGGAGGTTGCTGTGGGGGTAGCTAGTGGAAATGAATCTACTTCATTCGCCTTAAATCTCTCCGGAATTAACACCGATGCTTTTTCAGCATTTGTGCCGGATGATACCAAGGCTTCAAACACGCAAAATATTGACAAGGATCATTACAGAAACCGAAGTGTCACATCAAACTTATCTTATCAATTTAATGAGCAAGCAAAAATCGATTTTCAGTATTTTCTAACTACAGGTAAAAATATGTTTGATAACCGGTTTGCTAATTCTGATCCAACCTATATCGACTATAGAGATAAAACTAAACAAGAAGCTTACGCAACCAAAATAACTGGGAGGATAAGTAATCACTGGGAATCATCATTAAAAATTGGTAAAAGTACTGACTTATATTCTGCCCAACAAAAATATGACAATGGAGCATGGGTATGGGTTGATAATGAAGTAGATAGATATAAAACTACAGAGTATCAACTTTCATGGCAAAATAATATTGATCTTGAATATGGGTCAATCGTTTTACTTTATGATTTTTTAAAAGAAAAGATTGATACGACCGATACTTACGATAAAAATCAGAGAAAAAATCATGGGTTTGTCGTTGGATACAACTTACAGCACAAAAAACATACTTTTCAAACCAGCCTCAGAGAGGATCTAAATAGCCAATATGATAATGAAATCACTGGATCAATCGGGTATGCATATCAAATTAATCCACAATGGAGAATTAGCTCATCATTCGGAACAGCCTTTGTAGCGCCATCTTTTAATTATCTTTACTCTACAGTTGATCAGGCAGCCTTGGGCAATCCAAATTTAAACCCGGAAAAATCTCAAAACATTGAGGCAAGTTTAAGATATACCGATGATTCAACATCAATTTCTTTCACTGCATACCAAAACACGATTAAAGACTATATTATTTACGAATATGTTGCTCTAGGTAGGAGGGAAAATACTCATAATATCGATAAAGCAAAAATACAAGGTCTAACGCTAGCTGCAGACCATTTTTTTAATAACTTTCAGATTAAGGGAAGTGTAACAACCGAATCTACAGAAAACAATGAGTCTGGTAATGACTTGCCACGTACGGCAAACTTATATGGAAATGTAAATCTTAACTACTATGTGAATGATTGGATATTTGGTGTTGAACAAATTGGTTCAGGAAGTCGCTATGATGACAAATCAAATAATAATAAAATTGAGGGCTACATGATTACAAATTTAATTACAAATTATGAATTTAATGAAAAATTTTCAATTAATGTTAGGCTGGATAATTTGCTTGATAAAGAATATGCTTTAACTTATGAAGGAAGTCAGGCTAGTAATACTGGATATATTTATCAGACACCTGGTCGTGGGCTTTATACAAACTTGCACTATAATTTCTAAAAATAAACTAGAGTGAAAAAAATGGAAAAAACTAACTACGAAGTAAAAAATTTAGAAAAAGTTATTTTAATCAGCCTACTTACTTTTTTTATTTTTCTAACAAGAGGCACGCACCTCCTAACTGCCATCAGTTTGCCAGATGCAACATTTGTTTTAATGTTTGCAGGTGGTATGTTTTTGAAAGACTATAAGTGGTTATGTTATTTTTTATTTATATCCTTTGGAATCGATTTTTTCTCTCCCCCCACCGAATTGGGGAACACGTATTTATTTAACTTAGGATATATAGGTCTATTTATATCATATTTCATGTCTTGGTTCTTAGGGCGGGGCTTAAATCCATTATCCATTTTTTCGCTTAAAAGATTCTTATGGTTAGGATCAATATTTATAATTTCATCTTATTTAATATCAACGATAACTTTTTATTATTTTTCTGGATGGGAAATTCAAGGAGGGGCTACTAATTTTCTGGCCAAATATTATCAAGAATTTTTCATTGTAAATGTGGCTTATCTGGCAATTTTGTTTGTATCTATAAAGTTTTTTCAAGTCCTATTAAAACGTAAAAACGTTCATGGGTACGAATGAATTAATTGGTTAAGACCCAATTATTTTTGTTATAATTCAGCGTGCTTTTTTAATGTAAAGGCCAGATAGCTCAGTCGGTAGAGCAGTGGACTGAAAATCCTCGTGTCGACAGTTCGATTCTGTCTCTGGCCACCACTTTATATAAAATTCAATTAAATTTATTTTTTTAGATTTTAATTCGACATTCTTAAATTCTAAGCAAGTCAATACAATATTCTGAACAACACAAAAAATGAAGATGCTAAGGCTATCTTAGAAATAAATTTTCTCTAGTCATATTTCTATAATCAACATGCAATAATCTTTTGTTTTACCAAACAATAATTTTATTAGACAATATAACTTAGTTGAAGTTCAACAATTTAGATGATCTACTCTTTAAAGGATAGAAAAATGTTACTTATTACGGCTTTTTTTTCTTCAATACTCGCGCTTATCTTTTATAAGCTTTCAATCAACGTCATTAAGTTAAGACGAAAATATAAAATTTCCTTAGGTTCATCAACAAAACATAAGGACCTGGAACAAGCGATTCGAGCACATGGAAACCTAAGTGAGTTTCTTCCTGTAGGTTTAATTTTGTTAGCTTGCTTGGAAGTTAATCATATTCCTAAGATTGTCGTTTTTATTTGTGGCCTTTTTTTTCTTGTTGGAAGGTACCTCCATGCGACCTCCTTTTTAAAAGAAGAGATAAACACATCCCAGCGCGTATTAGGAATGAAAATAACCTTTTGGAGCATCATAGTTATGGCAATATTAAATATACTTACTGTTGTAGTGCGCGTAATTTTATAAAGATTAAATTTAAATACAAATAATAGTAATTCGCATTAATGAGCTTTATTTATATTTGTGTTTTAATTAAGTTTATAAACTTAATTAAGGAAGTGAATTATGAATAAAGAAAAAATAATTGCCTCATTAAATCAAATACTGGAAATGGAACTTGCTGGTGTTGTTCGTTATACACATTATGCATTGATGATCTGCGGGTATAGCAGAATTCCAATTATTGGCTGGCTAAGAGGGCAGGCTACAGAATCCCTAGATCATGCAAATCAAGCTGGAGAATTGATTACAACCCTCGGTGGTCATCCTTCGCTTGGTATAGGCCCTTTATTAGAATCACATAACCATGATATTGGCAATATTCTAAGAGAATCTCTAGAGCATGAAATTGCCGCATTAGATTGCTACAAAGGCCTACTTAAATTAGTTGAAGGTAACTCAGTGATGCTTGAAGAATATGCTAGGACAATGATACACACAGAGGAAATGCATTTAGGTGAAGTAGACAAAATGTTAAGAAATCCAGGTGACGTTGAACCCTTCAATAAATGAAGTTTGACTTAGAAGTCGACGCTATTGGTCTGAAATGCCCTCTTCCAATCTTGTATTGTAAGAGGGGGCTTAATAGTATTCGAGAAAATCAGATTTTAAAAATTAAAACCACCGATAAAAGTGCTCTTAAAGATTTTAAATCTTTCTGTGATAAAACTGGGCACCAATTAATTGAATATTGCAAAGAAAATGAAATTACTACCTTTTATATCAAAAGATTAACTTTGTAATTTTTTTAGCTGCTGCACCAATTTATCTTTGTGTTCAGAAAACATACTTAGCCTTTCTTTTTCTTGTGCAATAATTTCTTTGGGTGCTTTGCTTACAAAATTCTTATTGTTTAGTTTTGCGCTTGCTTTATTTAAATCTAAATCTATTTTTTCAATTTCTTTCTTAAGCCTTGCTGACTCTGCTTCCTTATCTACTTCTATATTTAGCATAAGTTTATAATCATTTATGATCGCAACAGGTGCTTCCTTCTTTGGAAGTTCGGGCGTTATTTCAGCATCTGATAATTTTGCCAAACCCATAAGATATGGAACAAATTCTTCAAGCTGATTTTTATTCCCCGATAGAGCCAGTGGAATTTTATTTGCCGGTGAAATATTCATCTCACTTCGAAGGCTTCTAACATTATCAATTAATTTTTTAAGCGTATTTACCCACTCGATTGAATTATCATCAATTTTTTCTTCTCTAAAAATAGGAAATTCTTCAAGCGTAATTGACTCATGATCTTTTTTTATTAACGGTATGATTATCTGCCATATTTCTTCTGTAATAAATGGCATAACTGGGTGCATTGATCTCAATATAGACTCCAGAGTAGATAGCAATGTTCTTCTCGTTGCCCTCTTCTCAGCCTCGTTGCCTTGCTGAATTTGTACTTTTGCAAATTCTAAATACCAATCACAATATTCATCCCAAATAAACTGATAAAGCTCTTGAGCAACCAAATCAAACCTATACTCACTATAAGCACGCTCTATATTACTTAAAGTTTGCTGAAGTTTGCTGACTATCCATCTGTCTGGTTGAGAAAAACTCAAATAACCATCTACGCATTTTCCAAAACCATTATCTTCAACATCGCAATTCATTAAGACAAATCTTGATGCATTCCATAACTTATTACAAAAATTACGATAACCTTCACATCTTTGTAAATCAAATTTAATATCTCTGCCAGGGCTTGCTAAGCTTGCAAAAGTAAACCTTAATGCATCTGTCCCAAAGGATGAGATACCGTTGGGAAATTCTTTAGTTGTTTTCTTAATTATAGAGTCTGCTTGTTTTGGATTCATCAGCCCTTGGGTTCTTTTTTTCAATAAATCCTCAAGCGAAATACCATCAATTAAATCAATTGGGTCAAGAACATTTCCTTTTGATTTGCTCATTTTTTGTCCATCTTGGTCTCTAATCAACCCATGAACATATACATGCTTGAAAGGTATTTTATTTGTGACATACTTTGTCATCATTACCATCCTGGCTACCCAGAAAAAAATAATATCAAAGCCCGTTACAAGAACTGAAGAAGGTAAATACTTATCAAGAGCAAAATTTGATTTTTGTGGATATTCAGGAGTCCAATCAAGCGTTGTGAATGCCCATAACGCAGACGAAAACCATGTGTCTAGAACATCGTTATCTCTTTTCAAGGGCCCGGTATATCCTTCTTTTTTTGCCAGTTCAGTTGCCTCTTCAAGGGAATGTGCAACAAAAACTTCTTGATTTTCTCCATACCAGGCTGGTATTTGATGCCCCCACCATAGCTGCCGAGATATGCACCAATCTTGAATATTTTCCAACCATTGATTATAGGTATTCACCCAATTACTAGGAAAGAATTTGATTTCCCCCTGCCTTACGACATCTAATGCTTCTTCAGCGATACTTTTACCATTTAGGCCGTTAGCCTTTGTCATAGAAACATACCATTGGTCAGTTAACATTGGCTCTATTATTGACCCCGTCCTATCTCCTCTTGGGACTTTTAATTTATGTTTCTTAATTTTATCTAGATATTTTTTCTCTTTTAAATCCTCAATAATCTTTTTTCTAGCATCAAACCTATCCATGCCTTCATAAAGCTCTGTTCCATTTTTATTTATGTGCCCATCAAGGGTTAAAATATTAATGATTGGTAAATCATGCCTAACACCGACGCTATAATCATTGAAGTCATGTGCTGGAGTCACTTTAACTATTCCTGTACCAAATGTCGCATCAACATAATCATCCGCGATAACTGGAATTTCTCTATTAACCAGTGGAATTAATACTTTTTTACCTATAAATTTTTTATATCGATCATCTTCTGGGTGAACCATCAAAGCTGAATCACCTAACATTGTTTCTGGTCTTGTTGTCGCAATAGTTAGATAATTTTTTTCATCCTTTAGTGGATAATTAATGTGCCACATAAAACCATCTTCTTCTTCTTGAATTACCTCCAAATCCGACACTGCTGTTTGAAGAGTCACGTCCCAATTAACTAATCTTTTTCCTCTGTAAATTAAACCATCTTGATACAGCTTTACAAATACTTCAGTAACGCTTTTTGATAGGCCCGTATCCATCGTAAATCTCTCTCTAGACCAATCAGGTGATGTTCCTAAGCGTCGCATTTGTTGGGTAATTTTCCCACCTGAGTCTTCCTTCCATTCCCAAACTTTTTCAATAAATTTTTCTCTGCCTAGGTCATGCCTTGAAATTCCTTTTTGATCTAACTGCCTCTCAACCACAATTTGAGTTGCAATTCCTGCATGATCTGTACCAGGTTGCCATAAAGTATTTTTTCCCTTCATCCTATGGTATCTGGTTAACATATCCATTAATGTTTGATTAAATCCATGCCCCATATGGAGCGTACCTGTGACGTTAGGAGGCGGTAATAAAATTGAAAAAGAATCTAATTTTGATTCGTCTTCTCCAATTTTATAGTAACCGTTGGATTCCCAGTATTGATACCATTTATTCTCAATATCAATTGGTGAAAATGATTTAGATAATTCTTTTTTCATTAAATTAGGTCAAGTACTTGAAGTAATAATATTAACACGCGTGTTGATTCAACTTTCTTATTTTAAATGCTATTTAAGAACATATATCACAAAGATCATCTTTTTTGATTTTTAGGGCTTTAAAGTCTATATCCCGATGGTTAATCAATAATAACTTCCCATGGAGCGAAGTTCCTATGCCCAATAAAACTTTAATCACTTCACCTGCTTGAATTGATCCTACCAAACCGACTAAAGGTGAAAAAACTCCATGATCAGAACATTTTAGATTTTGTTCATCATCTTCACTTGGAAACAGACAGTTATAACAAACTGAATTATGAACTCTAAAATCAAAAACACAAACCTGGCCATCAAATTTTATTGCTGCTCCAGAAATTAAAGGTAACTTTAAATCAAAAGCAATTTTATTTAAAGCATAGCGAGTCTTAAAGTTATCAGAGCAATCAATAATAATATCTACATCTTTTGCAATAGACATAACTTCATCTATATCTAATTGTCTTTTTATTGGTATAACTTTAATATCTGAATTAATTCTATTAAGAGCTCTTTTTGCAGATTCAGCCTTATTTAGCCCTATTTTATTTTCATCGTGAATGATTTGGCGTTGTAAATTTGATAAATCAACATTATCAAAATCACATATTGTAATTTTACCTACCCCTGAGGCGGCTAAGTAAATAGCTACGGGTGAACCCAGGCCTCCAGCACCTACAATTAAACAATGGCTTTGAAGTAACTTTTTTTGTCCTTCAAACTCTATTTCTGGCAACAAAATATGTCGACTGTATCTTTCAAGCTCTTTGTCTTGCATGATTTTTATATTTTTTTAAATTCTAGAGAGTATTTAACAACTTAAAATAAGAAATTTTTTAATCCGTCCATTGTAGTGCATTCTAAAATTAAACACCACCCAGCACCCTATTGATAAGACTCGACTTATGTTCTATGCATAGGTGTGCATAGCGTTTAGTAACAGCTAATAAAATGTTTAATTCTTTTGATTTATATCAATATTACCTCGGACATAAAAGTTAATATTTAACCATATCACCACTATGACGGTACATACGCGACAATAAAATGGAGATGCTTTCAAAATGCCATTAACTGATGTAAAAGCAAGGGCTTTGAAGCCAAAGGAAAAAGATTACAAAGCATCTGATGAGAAAGGTCTATTTTTATTAGTCAAAAAGAACGGTAGTAAATATTTTCGATATGACTATCGATTCCAAGGTAAACGAAAAACCCTAGCAATTGGCGTTTACCCCAAAATAACCATGAAACAAGCCCGCGAAAAACGGGACGACGCAAGAAAAAAGATTGCCCAAGGTGTAGACCCATCATCAACCAAAAAACATATTCAAAACAAAAAAGTGCTTTTATCTTACAAGGGTGAGTTACAAAACTTTATTGATACAGCGAATCAACCGATATTTGGGATTGATACTGAGGGTAAAGTTAACAAATGGAATCAGCAAGCCGAAGCAATTACGGGTTACAGTAAGTCTGAAGTGATGGGTCAGCACTTAGTTGATAACTTTATTACCGAAGACTATAAAGAACCCGTACAAAAAGTTTTAGATGAGGCTTTAAAAGGATCGTAAACCGATAACTATGAATTGCCGTTGTATACGAAAGGTGGCAACCGAGTTGATGTGTTATTAAATTCAACTACTCGCCGAGACGCACAAGGCCGAATTGTAGGGGTTGTGGGTGTAGGACAAAATATTACTGCGTTGAATCGCGCTCGTAAAGACTTTGAGGTGAAATTAGCAGCAGCAGCCGATGAAGATGTATTGACCGGACTGCCTAACCGTCGTTATTTAAATTATTATCTTGAGAAGGAACTACGAACCCATCAGGGTGGCAATGATAATAGAGGTGCCTTTCTATTTTTAGATCTGGATAGCTTCAAATTGGTAAATGATAGCTTGGGCCATCAAGTCGGCGACGACTTATTAAAAATAGTGGCTCAACGTTTAAAGCGCTGTGTCAGAGAAAATGACCTAGTTTGTCGTTTAGGTGGGGATGAGTTTGTGATCTTAGTTCCGTTGGCTGTCAGAACGATTGAACAGACTAATGCATTAGTTAGAAAGATTATCAGGAATATTGATAAGTCAATCACTAAACCTATTCAGATTGGATCTCATAAATTAAATACGCATGCCAGTATCGGCATTTGTGATTTTATTTCAGAAGATAAGGTTGAAGATATTATTAACCGTGCTGATAATGCGATGTATCTGGCAAAAAAAGATCCGATAAATTTTTATTCTTTTTATACTGTTGCCGTTCATCAGATGTTTGAGCATAAGATGCGGGTGCTGAAAGGGATTACTAGGGGCCTTACATCCAATCAGTTTTATATGGAATACCAACCGCAATTCAATCACTTAAAAGAACTGGTTGGTGTTGAGGCATTGATTCGTTGGCAACATCCTCAATTAGGGCAGCTAGACCCAAATCAGTTTATTCTCTTGGCAGAACAAAATCACCGTATTAATGAGATCGGAACATGGATTATTGAGACGGTATTTAAGCAAGTGAAGCAATGGTCTCAAGGTGGACTTATTATACCCAAGATTGCGATTAATATCAGTCCTTTGCAACTGTTAGAAAGTAATTTTCCTGAGAATATTAGACTGTTAGCAGAGAAATACGATACCGACCCTAAAAAGATTGTTTTTGAGATTACCGAAAGTGCTGATGTTGAGCAGTTTTCGTTAATCCGTAAGATATTGATGGAATTAAAAAACAAAGGATACCGTTTTTCCTTGGATGATTTTGGAACGGGTTTTGCGTCGATGGCACAATTTAAACGGCTGCCGTTTAGTCAGGTTAAGATTGACCAGAGTTTTATTGCTGACATTGAAACCAGTCCCTACAGTTTAGCGATTACTGAGGTGGTGTTAACCATAGCAAAAACATTAAAATTAGATGTGATTGCTGAGGGAGTGGAAACACAAGCACAGTTAGATATTTTAACTAAACTGGGATGTACCGGATATCAGGGTTATCTTTTTTCAAGACCCGTAGAAGCCGATTTATTGCAAACAGTGTTGAGTGACCTTTGAAGATTTAGTACCGAGAAACCTCATAAATTGGGGTGGCTGATGGGGCTCGAACCCACGACAACTGGAATCACAATCCAGGGCTCTACCAACTGAGCTACAGCGTGTTTAGGGTACTTTGGTCATTCCTTTTTGTCCTTGTCCTTCTCTGGTCCTTTTTGGAGAACATAATGGCAACATACAGAAAACGTCATGGTAAGTGGCAGGCAAGAATACAAACGAATAGCGGACCGACGCAGGCTAGAACATTTTTTACTATGCGTGATGCAAAGCTTTGGGCGAGAAAGGTAGAGCGTGATATTGACTTAGGGATTCATACCATCAAACCGGCCTTGATCACGGTCGGTGAAGCGTTTAAACGCTACTTAACTGAAGTCACTCCCAGAAAAAAAAGTGCTGCCATTGAGCAGTACCGTATTCAAGCATGGCGACTTCACCCACTCAGTCGTCGTATACTGCACGACCTCAAAATATCCCACCTCGCAGCATGGCGAGATGAGCAGATTAACCAAGGGTATAGTGCCAATACAATCCGTCTTCATCTAGCCGTCCTCAGCCACCTATATACCGTGGCTCAACATGAGTGGGGGTATGAGAATCTTAAAAATCCGGTTCAACATATGCATAAACCGAAGTTACCTGGAGCACGAGAGACCCGTATTACGGATGAAGATGTTGCGGCCTTAATTCAACAGACCCAGTCGCCTTATTTGCCTTCCCTGATTCGGTTAGCGTTGCTGACTGGTATGAGACGATCCGAGTTAATTAGGCTTCACTGGGACGATATTGATTGGGAGAAGCAATTAATGTATCTAACGGATACAAAGAATGGTGAGAACCGGCAGATACCCATTTTTAATCAAGTGAAGGTGTTATTGCAGGAGATTGAAAGGGACAGCGGCCAGTTATTCCCTATTAAAGGGCATGCTGTTTCGGTGGCATTTAGACGAGCAGTCAAACGCAGTGGGCTAGTCAATATCAGTTTCCATACCTTACGCCATGAAGCCATTACACGATTTTTTGAAAAGGGTTTATCTATACCGGAAGTCGCATCAATCAGCGGCCATAAGAGTTGGGCAATGCTCAGACGATATACCCATTTGCAATCTCAAAAATTAATTAATAAACTGGAGGAACAATTTATGAATAAGCAAGAATGAAAAAAAAGAATTTTAATTTGATTTCAGGTATTCGTGCCCTGCTCAGTCCACAACAAATGTCTGATCTTCTTCAAGCAATTTATAAAAAATATAAAAAAAATGAAGATAAAATAAAAAAATCTGAAAAGGGTTTAAAAAAAGGACCTCGAGCCAGAGGAAAGCAACTTAATCAAACAGCCAAACAAGATAAAAAGATTTTACTGGCACAAGCCAAAGTCCTTAAAAAACAAAATCCAAACATTAATCGTAAAATGTTGGCTTTTAAATTGGCAGAATTTTCAAAAAATTTTAATAAAGTTGGTCTTTCAAAAAGCTTTTCAGAATCATATATTTATCAATATATTCTCAAAAAAAGTTCATAGCACTGGACCAGTGATATGAAATAAAACTGTTTAAAATCAATAGTTTATATGAAATAGTCTGTATATAATTTCCTTGTCGTTAAAAATTTATAAGGAGAAACAAATGACAATCTTTACTCATAAACCAGGAACAGGCAGTCTTTTTAAGAATCAATTTAAAAGCAAGGAGAATCAACCAGACTTAACGGGAAAAATTATTTTATCAAAAGATCTAAAAGCAGGAGATGAACTAAAAATAGCTGCGTGGATGAGAACTTCTGAAAAAGGTAATTTTTTATCGATCAGTGAAAATAACTATGAGTCTCAAGCAAATCCACAGTTAACTGATGTGGAGGATCTATTATGAGATTTTTTAATTGCAATGCCCCAATCCCTCAAGCCCTTACCAATGCTGCTAACTGGTTATGTTGGAGAAAAGGGGAAACCGACGTACGGGGAAAGTTTAGCAAACTCCCCGTAAACCCTAATGACGTTCGAATCATTATTAATTATCAAGATCCCAATAATTTATTATCCTTTTCAGAAGCTAAAAATTATTACGATAATAATCATCTTATCAGTGGCCTTGGCTTCAAACTTAATGCATTACCAATTAATAATAGCTATCTAATAGGTATTGATATTGATATGCAAGAGGGAAGAACTGAATCAGATTTTGAAGGTTTTCGCAGGGCATTAAATGAGACCTACAGTGAGGTAAGCCCCTCCGGGAAAGGGATAAGACTTTTTGGTTTATCAGACAAGATTATTAACAACTGGTCTCATAATCATATTGAGGTATATTCAACTAATCGCTATTTAACGGTCACTGGTAAGGATGCTCGTGGTGAAATTAAAGATATTACAAAAGAAATTCAAATTTTTACAGATTCGCATAAACCAAAACCTAAAAAAGTTAAATCCCGTACATTTACTCAATACCTACCCCCAACTCCTAATCAAATAGCCAATATTAATGACCTATTAAATAAAATTAACGCAGATTGCCCGGGGGATAAGTATAGAAATATTATCTTTTCAGTACTTTCTCTTGGCTGGGGTGACTTGGGGGTTCAAATTGCAAAAGCATGGTCTAGATCGGAATTACATCGTTGGGACGAAAATTATTTTTATGATTTAGTTCATCGTTATGATAATAATCGCACCGGTGAAAATACAAACCCCATAACACTTGGTACTTTAATTCATTACGCTTCAGTAGCATTAGAAGGTAGGAGTAATGCATGGGATTAGTACAATCACAAGCCATGAATGCACTTCAATTAGTGCAGCAAAACTTTAGCTTACTTAAGATGGGAGGGCAATTCCTAGTCGTGGATGAAGGGGAATTAACGCAATATCGTCTTGGCACTATTGATCAAGAATTAAATTTTTATAATGAGAGAAATAGTAAGATTCTGATTGAACGATTTTTGACTAATCAACCTGTACCAGGGATACCAAAACAAGTTTTTTTACAATACTTGAATGACCCCAATACGCATGTTTACAATGAAATTAAATTTCATCCAAAAAAACAACCTAAAAATATTCTGAATTTGTGGGTACCCCCGACTATTGAACCGATCGATACCCCTTATCTTGAAATCGCAGATTTTCTTTATAGCGTTATCGCAAGTAACGACAGTATCATCTTTGAGTACCTGATAAATTACTTGGCACACCTTTATCAGAAACCTGAAGAAAAACCCGGGATTATGGTTGCCCTGATGTCAGCTCAGGGCTGTGGTAAAGGTGTCTTTATGCAAATGCTCAGTAAGATTTGGACAAGAACCACCCTCATGATTAACGATATCGAGAGCATCACCGGCAGGTTTAATTTATGCTTAGAACGCAAACTAATCATTAATCTTGATGAAGCAATGTATGTGAACGATAACGCTGGCCAAGAGAAGTTGAAGAATCTTATTACAGAACCTTATATTAATGTCGAAGCAAAACATCAGATGCCAAGAACGGTTAATTCACTTCATCGATTCTTCCTTGCCACGAATCACGAGCATTTCTTAAGGACAAGTAAAGATGACAGACGTTTATTCGCAGTTCCTATTAGTAGCTGTAGACAAAATGACCATCAATACTTTAATCAGCTTATGGATATCATGAATAATACTGACCAACTGAATGGATTTGTGCATCTTTTGAAAACGAAAAACATTAGGGATTTTAATGTAAGGTTAAGACCCAAAACCCAGATTCATGCCATGCAAATTATTCGGTCTCTTCAAGGTATTGATCGATGGGTATATGAAATATTAAATACAAAAAAAATTGGGCCGACTAATTGGGAGGATGATTTTTTTATCTCGCTTAATGACCTTAAGTATTGCTATAAAGAGCATGACTATCAGGCTCAAAAATATAAAACCATTCAAAACGAGGATATTAAGTCATCCATCAATAAGCTTATACCAAGTGCACAAGAACATCGCACAGCAACATCCCGCGGATTTAATCTACCGCATATTAATCTTGCAAGAAAAGAGTTTGAAGAGATCGTTGGTAAGACAGTTGATTGGGAAATAACATGACAGAAATGACAAGTGTTTATGAGGGTTTGTCATGCATAACTATTTGTTTTTAATACATTTTTTATTAAAATGACAATAATGACAACTTTTAATATTATAAAGAGAATTAATACTAGAGATTTAGTAATAACCCCGTCATTTCAGTCATCGCAGTCACTAATTAAGCGAATAAGTCACAAAGTTAACCCCGTTCAATAGGAAAAATCTAATGCAACGACGTAAGTACAAGAAGCATAAGCGGCCTGGCAGCACTGGATCAAACCACTGGGCCTGGCGCCATGGCAAATGCAGCAAGGAAACACGAAAAGAACAAGCTGATACTGTTTGCAGACTTCGTTACCTTTGTGACATAGGGAAACAGGGCCATTTTATGACTCATACTACGAAATTTATGGGGCGTCCTCCCAACGAGTATCTCAGCCTAGACCTTACTAAACCTGAGAATTTGACCTATGCATTATTGAAGATTAATAAATTGATTTAATTGATGCTTTTATATCCAAATATTTCAATAGTGCGATCTTCTAAAACATTTTTATTGGGGTTTTGGTCAACCATCGAATCTAGTTTTTGATCTCGCTCCTCTAGTAAGTCACGGATCGTTCCATGAAGATTTAACTGTATTAAAGCTACTAGCCATTCATGACAAATTGGATTCATAGAGTCACCACGTCCCGAGTCTGGATTGCGTATTGCCCAGTCATCGAATAAGGCAATAGTGGCATCCGCTGCTTGCCAATAATCACCGAGAACCCATTGGTTTAAAGTAAACCAACCCAAAGGCTTACCCACAGAGCTAATTTCTAAGGCTGCCAAATGGGTTGGGATAGTATTACCTTCAGGAAGATTTAATTCAGATGGTCTCCAGCGCTTAAAGAAATGAATGTGCGTGAAGTCTTCTGCATATTCTGAGGAATGTCGATGCATAAAATACTGGCATCCAGTTTGGCTATCAATGACATCGTCTTGAGGAAAATGCAGGGCCTCATCTTTTGGAATCCTTTTATCAGCTAGGTTTGCGTCCTTGGTCAACTCATCAATGAGATTAATATTAGCACTCCTTAAGCTATTGCTCGCTTTGAGGAAGTTTGCCTTAAGGATTTGAATGTCATCTGAATGCATATTCTCTAATCTGCAAATTTCTTTTGCTCCTCAGAAATAAAAGCCACTAAGTTAGCAAGGTCTGGGGACTTCCAGTCAAATGGTTTGGCAGCCATGGGACCATCCATACACATTTGAACTACTTCGTCTAAATGAATGCTGGGCACCCCATAATTATTACTAGCCATATTCACTTTGTGTGGAAAGTCAGTCTTGAAAGTAGCGCTATAAGACTTCAAGCCAGCATGACAGGTGGCACATGACATACCATTGCTTGATAGTTTAGTATTTTTGAATAACTTTTCGCCCGCTGCGACTGTCGCAGGAGTAATGGGATAATTGGGCTTATATCCCGCTGGTCTTTGAATTAATTTAGCATCAGCCTTTGCCCCACATTTAGCCCCACATTTAGCCCCACATTTTGCCCCACATTTTGCCCCACATTTAGCCCCACATTTTGCCCCACATTTAGAAGTTGAAGCCGATGGCCTACACTTTGCACCACATTTAGCTCCACATGCGGCGGCAAGCACTGAGAGGCTAGACATTGCTAATACTGAAGTTACAGCCATTGCACATAAAATTGAACGATTCTTCATTTTTAAAACTCCTTCATTAAGTTAATATAAATAACAGCAATTCCCGACTACCAGCTACTCACTCCTACCTCATTCGGAACCCATTAAATATTCCCGAACTAACTCTCTTGCACGGTGCAACCTACTTTTAATGGCCCCTTTTTGTTCATCAAGCCGTTGCGCGATTTCTGCGATGGTTAATTCTTCGAAATCTCTCAACAACAAGACTTCCAGATAATGTGCTGGCAAACTTTCCAAGGCAGCCGCTAAGTCAATCCGTAATTCATCTGTGGGCCGCTTTGCTAACTCCTCATTAACTGCATCCTCTTCAAGTGCCTCATGCTTAAACATTGCTCTTGAGAGTCTGTGACATTCGCGTTTGATGACCGTAAAGAGCCATGAACTAAATGCAGCGATGGTTTTAAGGTGTTGGATTTTTTTTGAGACAATCAATAAAGACTCTTGAACGGCATCGTCAATGTCGCTGATGTGACAATGCTTACGAGCGTAACGGCGGACATCTGCCTGACACACCACCAAAAGGCTATTAATGGCTTTTGCATCCCCTGTTTGGGCGGCATAGATCAGGTTATTACGATCAATATTGACACGCATTACTGCTCAACCTTGTCGAGCTTTCTACCAACCATTGCACACATTGGACAAAAACCCATCATGCCGGTCATCGCCAACATTGCGCCAATAACACCCATGGCAATGTCCAGATTGGATTGCCCCCAGTTTTGATATACGTAATATAGTGCGAATATGCTAACTAGTATCCGTAAAACTCGCTCCCAGGCGGGAAGATTTTTGATATAAAACATACTGATCTCCTTGGTTAATTGATATTAGTTTTGCTCTTACTTACTAAGAGGGGCTAAAACATCAAATGGGTTCGCGATATTAAAAATATATATTTCACTATCTTACCCCCTGAGTATTGAAGGGTACAAATTAGGTATTGGGGAATTTTGCTGGAAATATTTTTTGTATAGCCTTTGCTATTTCATAGGGGGTGTGTTTTGAAAAATCATACAGATCGTTTGTGCAGATTAGAATGTATAGGGGTAGATAGGAGTCCCAGTTTTAAATTGAGGGGGTACCCGGGGCGTGGGGTCTATTGTAGTATGCGTCACTCGACTAATTTATGATATTCTAAAGTGTAGATAAGGCAGAAATCCTGTCCTTCTCTCGTCCTTTTACTAAGGACATTTCGATGATTTTTTAGGGTTTTTGAAGGAAGGTAATAAGGGGAAACCCCCAGAATTTGGGGTGGCTGATGGGGCTCGAACCCACGACAACTGGAATCACAATCCAGGGCTCTACCAACTGAGCTACAGCCACCATAAAGATTGGCCTGCCCGACAGGATTCGAACCTGTGACCCCCTGCTTAGAAGGCAGATGCTCTATCCAGCTGAGCTACGGGCAGCTAACTTAAATTATAGTAAAGCATTTTACGGGCTTGCATTTACTTTTTTTTATATGGTCGGGGTGGAGAGATTCGAACTCCCGACATCCTGCTCCCAAAGCAGGCGCGCTACCAGGCTACGCTACACCCCGAACGCGCAAATATAGCCTAAATAAGCCCTTCGGTCAAATTTAATATTTAATATAAGCTAAAATTGTTCATGTGTCTTTTAAATTGTATTCTGATAAAATATATCGTTCATTTTCACAAACAATTTTCACAAAACTATGGCTGCAAAAATTATTGATGGTAACGTAATTTCCAAAGAATATTTAAGTTTCCTCAAACAAGAAATTCTTAACAGGAAGAAGGATGGGATAAGGCCGCCTTGCCTAGCCGTTATTTTAGTAGGTGATGATCCTGCATCTTCAATTTATGTAAACAAAAAAAAATCTGCTTGTGAAAATGTCGGCATAAAATCGATTTCCCATCATCTAGCAACCAAAACTAGTCAATCAGATTTAAATGGTCTAATTAAAACTCTCAACCAAGATAAAAGTGTTGATGGCATTCTTGTTCAATCTCCATTGCCTAAACATCTTAATGAAAGATTAATAATTGATCTCATCAGCCCAAATAAAGATGTTGATGGATTCCACCCTATTAATGTTGGACTTTTAGCCATTAAGTCACCTAAATTAAGGCCTTGTACTCCTTATGGAATTATTCGAATGTTAAAAGCAGCAAACATAAATCTGGAAGGTCTAGATGCTACTGTCGTTGGAGCTTCAAATAATGTTGGCAGGCCCATGGTTTTAGAGCTTTTATTAGCTGGTTGTACTGTAACGTCTTGTCATAGTCGAACTAAGAATATAGAACAAAAAGTTAAAAATGCACAGCTATTAGTTGTTGGTGTAGGAAGGCCAGAAATGATAAAGGGTAGTTGGATTCAAGATGGGGCGATAGTTATCGACATTGGTATTACTCGAGTTGGAAACAAACTAACTGGAGATGTTGAATTTGATGAAGCTCAAAAAAAAGCTAGTTATATCACACCCGTGCCAGGCGGTGTTGGACCAATGACTGTTTCAACGCTAATGGAAAATACTCTCCAAGCACAAAAGTTAAGCGAACTTAGCTTGCAATGAATATCAAAAAGAGTAAACTTCGGCGTTTAGAAATTTTTTAGGATTTAGTTATGGCGAAAAAAGAATCATTATTATCAAAGGTTAAAGCTGCAGTAAAAAAAGTTACTGCAAAACCACAAAGTAAGAAAGCAACTACTAAGTCAAAAGTTACTGCAAAACCACAAAGTAAGAAAGCAACTACTAAGTCAAAAGTTACTGCAAAACCAATATCTACTTTAAAACAATTTAAAACCTATAAATCTAAAACAAAT
>Ga0257122_1001245_pt1 | contig 18634 bp, 20 predicted proteins | sample SI106_120metaG_FD_190146 | JGI IMG/M metagenome (GOLD analysis project Ga0257122, IMG submission 190146) | Marine microbial communities from Saanich Inlet, British Columbia, Canada - SI106_120 | ecosystem: Environmental > Aquatic > Marine > Inlet | place: Canada: British Columbia | collected... | reverse complement strand
CGCGCAATTATTAACCATGGATAAAAAGTTAATGGTGGTAGCGGATAAGATCGGTGTTTCATATGTATGACAATTAAGTGCGAGATTAAGCCTGCGCATCTTTAATTATCGATAGTAGCCATTATCATTATTAAAAAGACTGTCATTACTATTGAAGATTGAGAGTTTTGAGGACCAAAACAGGATAAAACAAATAATATCAGTACATAATTTTTATGAAAACTCCAAACACTATTTATCACAACGCAACTGTCACCCGAGCGAGGCGCAATCAGCTAAATAACCATAAATCAGTTGTCATTTGGTTTACCGGCCTATCAGGTTCTGGTAAGTCGACGCTTGCTCACTCAGTTGAGGAAGCATTGCACAATCTAGATTGTAGAACCTTTGTCCTGGACGGAGACAATGTTCGTCATGGTCTATCATCAAACTTAAGTTTTAGTGATGATGACCGTAAAGAAAACATTAGAAGAATTGGCGAAGCGGCCATGTTAATGATGGAATCTGGCGTTATTGCCATGACTGCATTCATTAGTCCATTCAAAAAAGATCGATACCTCGTTAGACAATTGTTGCCCCAAGGTGATTTTATTGAAATCTATTGTAAGGCCAGTCTAGAGGTTTGTGAATCAAGAGATGTTAAGGGTTTATATAAGCGTGCACGCGCTGGAGAAATTAAGAACTATACAGGCATTGACTCTCCTTATGAGGCACCTGACAATCCAGAACTAGTTATTGACACTGAGGGTGAGTTGTTAGAAGAATCTGTTGCCAAGGTGATTGGTTTTCTGAAATCTAAAGGAATTATTTATTAATCATGCTTAATCAGATTGATATTCAAGATATTGTCACTATTGCTAAAGAAGCTGGCGATGCTATTATGCAGATCTACAAGCAAGATCTTGAAGTTGAATACAAGCAAGATAATTCACCATTGACGCTTGCTGATAAAAAAGCCAATGTTATAATTGAAACTGGCTTAAATAAACTTTCAGTTAATTTTCCTATTTTATCTGAAGAGGGTAAAGAAATTCCTTATGAGGATAGAAGGCATTGGGAATATTTTTGGCTGGTTGACCCGTTAGATGGCACCAAGGAATTTGTAAAGAAGAATGATGAATTTACCGTTAATATCGCACTTATTCATAAAGATACACCAGTACTTGGCGTTGTATATGCTCCAGCGCTAGATGTGTGCTACTGGGCAAAGCAAGATGAAGGCGCATTCAAAGACGGGCAAAAGCTTCCTCTTAAAACAGAGAGTCAACGCAATACATATAAGATCGTTGCCAGTCGCTCACACATGTCAGATGAAACGCAAGCATTCATCGATGCAATAGACACAGATAAAGAAAAGGAGTTGATCTCAATTGGTAGCTCCTTAAAAATATGTCTAGTTGCAGAGGGTGAAGCTGACATATACCCAAGATTAGGGAAAACTATGGAGTGGGATACAGGAGCGGCGCACGCGATTGCATGTGAGGCTAGCTTTTCTCTAAATAGATATGATAATTTTGTTTATAGTGAGCAACTTTATAATAAAAATAAATTATTAAATGATTGGTTTGTAGTTTCATGATAAAAATAGAAAAGGGTCTAGATAACTCTAGAGAAATAAGTTTTGACTGTAGCAGTGTGGTAGTTATGTTAAGTAGCAGTCACAGACAAAGAAGGAGGAAGCAATGAAAGTAGTATTGTTAGCGGGAGGTTTTGGTACGCGACTCTCTGAAGAAACTGATTTAAGACCAAAGCCAATGGTCGAAATTGGAGGAAAGCCGATCTTGTGGCATATTATGAAAACTTACTCCGAATACGGATTTAATGAATTTGTAATTTTGCTTGGATATAAAGGATATTTTATTAAGGAGTATTTTTCGAATTATTTTCTACATCAGAGTGATGTAACTATTGATTTAATGAGCAATAAAATAGAGGTGCATAATAATTCTTCTGAACCTTGGAAGGTTACACTTTTGGATACGGGGCTTTATAGTATGACAGGCGGTAGGATTAAGAGGGCTCAAGAGTTTATTGGTGATGAACCCTTTATGTTGACTTATGGTGATGGGGTTGCAAATATCGACATAAAAAAATTAGTAGAATTTCATAAAACTCATGGAAAATCCATGACAATGACATCAGCCCAACCTGACGGAAGATTTGGTGCTCTAGATATAGATAAAGATAACCAAGTAAAGAAGTTCAAGGAAAAGCCAAAAGGCGATGGTAGTTGGATAAATGCTGGTTATTTTGTTTGCGAGCCAAAGGTGTTTGACTATATTACCCAAGGTGATAGCACTGTATTTGAACAGGCGCCATTACAAGACTTGGCAAAAGATGGTGAAGTTTATACATATAAACACGATGATTTCTGGATGCCTATGGACACACTAAGAGACAAACATAAGCTGGAAGAGCTCTGGATGGATGATCAGGCACCATGGAAGGTTTGGGATTAGTTATGTTTAATAACATTTATAAAAATAAGAAAGTCTTAGTTACTGGGCATACGGGTTTTAAGGGTACCTGGCTTGTGTCGTGGCTTTTAAAACTTGGTGCTAATGTGGTTGGAATTTCGAAGGATATACCAACAAACCCATCAATGTTTAAAGAGTTGAAGTTAAAGGAAAAGATTGGGCATTATCAACAAGATATAAGAGACTTGCCCAAGATAACTGAGATTATCACAACTGAAAAACCAGACTTTTTATTTCATTTAGCAGCACAACCAATTGTATCCACATCTTATGATGATCCAATAGAAACTATTTCTTCAAACGTTATGGGGACCGCAAATTTACTAGAAGCATTGAAAGAATCAAATCATAAGTGTGTGGCTATTTTTATAACAAGCGACAAGGCGTACGACAATGTAGAACAAGTCTGGGGATATAAAGAAGATGACCAGATGGGAGGAAATGATGTCTATAGTGGCTCAAAAGGAGCGGCTGAATTGATCATTAAGTCTTATTTTCATTCATTCTTCAATAAACATGAGTGCAATGTAAGGATTGGTATTGGCAGAGCCGGAAATGTAATAGGGGGTGGGGATTGGGCAAAAGACAGGATAGTAGTTGATTGTATGCAAGCCTGGAACGAAAAGAAAACAGTAGAAATCAGAAGTCCAAATGCAACAAGACCATGGCAACATGTGTTAGAACCTTTGAGTGGTTATTTAAATCTTGGACAAGAGCTTTACAATAAGGATAAATTGAGTGGAGAAGGCTTTAACTTTGGCCCAAGAGCAGAGCAGAATCATACCGTTGAAGATCTGTTAATTGATTTGTCTCAGTATTGGAATTTTGAAAATATTAATGATGCATACAAAGTAACGGATCATATACCATTCCATGAAGCTGGACTATTAAAACTGAATTGTGACAAAGCACTCTTCTATTTGAACTGGCAGTCAAATTTAGCATATTCTGATAACATAAAATTTACAAGTGAATGGTATTATGATTTTTATAGAAAAAAAATAAATATGTACGATAAAACAATACAGCAGATAGCTGAATATGAGATCTTGGCCCAAGACAAAAAACTTCAATGGACGGAGTAGTACTGACACCACTTAAACAGATTAAACATCCTCTGGGTGACCTTTATCACGCTATGAAGAAAAGTGATAAAGATTTCAGTGGTTTTGGTGAGGCATATTTCTCAACTGTTAATCAAGGGTGCACTAAAGGCTGGAAAAAGCATACTGAGATGGTATTAAACCTTATTGTCCCCATGGGGGAAGTAAAGTTTGTCATTTATAACAAAGATTTAGAAGAATTTTATAGCGTACAGCTTTCTCAGAAAAATTATCAAAGACTTACGATCAAACCAGGTCTGTGGGTTTCATTTAGAGGGCTTGGAGATACTAATATTTTGTTAAATATTGCAAGTATAGAGCATAGCCCAAATGAATCAATTAATGTTGATTTAGATACTATTGACTATGAGTGGTAAGAAAGTACTAGTTACTGGCTCTGGAGGCCTTTTAGGTAGTCATTTAGTCAATGAGATTCCAAACTGTATTGGCTATTCAAGCCAAGAATTAGATATAACTAAAACACAATATGTTAATCAAATAGTAGAAAAGGAAGAGCCTGATATTATAATACATGCTGCTGCATTTACGGATGTAGAAGCTTGCGAGACTGAGATTGACAAAGCGTTTGAAGTAAACACTATTGGAACTCAAAATTTAGTTAATTGTTGTATAGATAGGGATATTTTATTTGTATTTATATCAAGTACAGGTATTTACGGTTCACACAAAACAGAGCGATATACCGAGTTTGACAAGGTAGAGCCATCCACAATTCATCATAGTTCTAAATATGAAGCTGAGAAAGTTGTTCGAAGCCATCTCAATAAGTATTTAATCCTACGAACTGGTTGGATTTTTGGCGGCAGCGCGCTCCATAAAAAAAACTTTGTATACCAAAGATATATGGAGGCTAAAAATAACGATCTAATTCACTCTGATGAATCACAAATTGGTAACCCGACTTATGTGTTAGATTTAGTTGAGCAAATTAAAGTTTTAATTAGCGCCAATCAATTTGGCATATACAATTGTGTAAATCATGCAGACCGCGTTTCAAGATATGATTACGTAAAAAAAATAGTTGAATTATTTGCATTAGACTGCAAAGTGGAAATAGCTCCAGAGGGGATGTTTAAACGGATAGCCCCGGTATCAAATAATGAATCGGCATTAAATTACAAATTAGGATTGCTTGATCTTGATTGTATGGGTGATTGGGATTCTGCTTTGCAGCGTTACATTCGTACATTAAAGGAAAATATATGAAGATTATTTGCATTGCTGGAGGAAGTGGATCGGGCAAAAGTACGGTTGCTAGACTTGTGTATCAAAAATATAAAAGCAATAGTGTAGTCCTTTCTCTGGATGACTATTATATTAATGAAAAACAACAAATTGAAATTAATGGATATTGTAATTTTGATCATCCTGGGGCTGTTGATTGCAAACTGTTAATTCAGAATATTAATGAATGATTCAAAAATTGACTTGAAGTTATTAGTAGACCAACACCTGATATTGTAAAGGTGAAGCTACTTACCAACATCTCCTTATATACTATCGCCAATATTTTGGCAAAATTTTTTGTAGTTTTAGCAATACCAATAATTGCACATAATTTAACTGTAGAAGAATATGGGTCTTATACGATCATTTTATCATTGACAATGTTGTCTAGCTCATTTTTCCTTATGGGCTCAGAGCATTCATTGAATTTTTACTTTCATAAATATAAGAGTAAAAAAAATAAATTACTGGTAATCAATACACTATTCGTGTTTGTAACAGTGTTGTTGCTAGTATTACTGCCACTAATACATGTGATTATGAATGATAGGATTGATTATCTTTCAACAATATTGTTATGGGTATTTGTATCGGTAATATATTTATATTTCATTATTGTAATGAGGGCTAATTTTGATGTAAAGAATTTTGCATTATTGGAGATATTTAGGTCAATAGTATATTTTGTTGCAGTTTATTTATTTGTTGATAAGTTCCAAAATGGGTTTGATGGAGCCATTGATTCTAACTTAATAAGTTATGTATTTTCAATGATATTAATCCTATATATAAATATTAAAAAGATTAAATTGTATTTTAGTTTTACACTTTTATTAAAGTTATTGTCGTTTGGGGCGCCATTTATCCTGTCATCACTTATCTTGTGGGCCAGTACACAATCAGACAGATATTTTTTAATGTATTTTAAGGATGATTATATTCTTGGGATTTATGGATTTTCATTATCTATTGCCTCTATTTTTATTCTAATAAAAACATCTATTAAGAATGCAATTGATCCTTATATTATGAAATTGCATCATTATAGAGAGAAAAAATTAAAGAGAATAATATCGGAACTTTATACTGTTTCGTTGTTTTTATTTAGTTTTATGTTTCTGATTGCTTCTTTTTTTATGAAGGATATTACCCTTCTAATAGGGGGTGATAAATTTACAGATTCAATCATCTACACACCTTATGTGATTCTTATTGTGTTAATCACAACAGTGAATCAATATTTTATTTATGGGATTAACTTTAATCACAGAAATAGTTTGGTTCTTAAATACTTGATTTATTCTCTGATTATCAACCTCATATTATCGGTTATTTTGATAAATATTTGGGGTGTGGCTGGGATTATATTGGCGAATGTAATATCTAGTATCATTTATTCTTATCTTCTCTATAGGGAGTCAAATAAATTGTATCCGATAGAATATCTGAAACTTGATAATTTAAGAATTGTTTTTTCAGCTTTAATTGTATTCGGTATCGATATAACATACCTTTCTAATAATGAGTATGTTTCACATATAGTGATTATCTTAATGTTTTTATTGATAAATCAAAGAGTATATTTTAATTTTAAGTCAATATATGCGCTTAACTAAAAGGTCAGAATGGGATTGAAAATCAAAAATTCTATTATTGTATGTGCCTACAATGAAGAAAAATATTTGGAAAATTGCCTCAATAGTTTACGCAATCAAATTATTGGTACAGGGTGTACAGAGCTGATTATTATTGACAATGAGTCAGAAGACTGCACCGGGGATATTGGAAAAATATTTGTTGATGAGAATAAAGCTTACTTTAGTTGCAAGTATATTAAGATTGATAATCATGTCGAATTATCCAAATCAAGAAATGTAGGTATTAAGGAAAGTGTTGGGGATATTGTAATATTTATTGATGCAGATGCGTACGTAAAAAGTGAGTGGCTTAAAAATTTGTTGACAGGCTTTATAGATGAAGAAGTTGATATAGTTTCTGGAAAGGTTGAGAATCTCGAGAATGAGTCAGGATTTTCAGAGTTTATTTATAATGCATATTTCAGATCTACTCAACTTTTTGGAGTGTCTCGTCTAATCGGCGCTAATATGGCCTTTCGTCGGAAAGTTTTTGAAGCAACGGGTGGTTTTTTTAACAACATTCATGGCAGGGGTGATGAGGTTGCAGTGGCCACCAGGTATTTTTCTTTATTCCCTAATAAGAAGGAAAGGTTTGTAAGAAATGCGATTGTTTACAATGAGTACCCGGATAGTATTTTAATTTGGCTCAAGCAACAATTTAGAGAAGGAATTAGTCACATAGCAATTTGTCGGCTTAATCTTAAAAATAATTTATTGTACTATATTCAAAATTCATTTCGTTTCTGTAACGTTATCTTTTGGCCGTCGTTACCGTTGGTTTTTGGTGTATTTAATTCGATATCGTTATTCATAGTTGGCATTGTATTAGCAAGATACATCTATAGATATAAATTATTTGTAACATCGTTTAAGAACACATTTAAAGCCATGGGGTTGACAAAAGCAATTTTGTCTATCCCTACTATATTCCTAGGAACATACCTGCTTGATTTAGGATGCATAAAACAATTATTTTCTAATCGCAATCTATAATTATGTGTATTGATGACGAGATAGGCTTGGCTTTTGGAGAAATAAAACATAATATTGTTTCTACTGTTATTTCAGAAATTCCTAGCATTGACCATATTATTCTATATGGAAGTTACGGAAGAGGTGAGGGCGGGTGGTTTTATGAAAATGACATATTGAGACCTTATAATGATTTTGATTTATTATTAGTAGTCGATGATAAATTTCATTTAGATAAAAACCTTAATGAATTTAGAGTCAGTCTTGCCCTCAAAATAGGGATTAGGTGGATAGACATAACATTAATTACAAAGAAAGGCCTAATAAAAACTAAAAACAGTATTTTTGGTTATGACCTTAAGCATGGATCAACTGTAATATATGGGAATCCAAACATATTAGAAATTATTCCGCAGCTAAACAATAATATTGATTTACATGAAGGTGAAATACTATTTTTTACTAGATTGTGGACATTTGTAGGATCGATAGGATCTATTAAATCTCTGGCTGGGGATGAATCTCGTTTCTTTCGCAATCAAATGGCAAAAGCAATATTTTCAATAATTGATGTGATTTTATTAATTGAACGTAAATATGATTCTAGTTATTCGCAGAGACTAAAAATTGTTTCCACTCAAGTCAACCCTCCTATTTCAGAAGGTACGCTTAATATTTTTGAGTGGGCTTTAGACGAAAGAACAAATCCGAAGGGTATAAAAATGACAGCCAATGAAGTAAAAGATTTATATCTTAAGGTTGCAAATTTATATAGGCATTTTATGTTGATTCTATTGAGTAAGAAACATAAAAGAAACTTTAATACTATTCTTCAGTTTAATAGTTTTTATCGACACAGTGCACGGACAAATTTTAAAAGATTGGCCTATTTATTAATAAAAAGAAATAATAAGTTTGAGAGAATTTATTTTACCAATATCATTCAAATGAATGTTTTATCGATATTGTTAAGGGAGACTGATGAACAAAAAATGATTGCTAAATCGTTAATTTTGTTTAAGAAAATTAAACATGAAATGCCACATGATGTTGATTTGAGCCTTGTTAAGGCAGAAGTTTCTAAAATAAGGACTGAGATGTGAAAAAGACGGTTTTAATAGTAATAGATGCATGTAGGCATGATTATCTAAATAGAGGTATAACGCCATTTTTAGACGCTCTAAAGAAGTCCGGGGAGTACACGGAAAAGATTATTCCTGGCAATGGCTTTTGTGAGCGTACAGAAATATTCACAGGAAAGAAACCCTCAGATACAGGTTTCTTTACTGCAATTGATTATTCTAAAAACAGGAGGCAGAATACAGGCATCGCTTGGATCTTGAACTTTCTTGCCTTTGTGTTGCAATTGCTACCATTTAGGCTGGTAGAAAAGATTGTTAGAAGGCTATTGTGGGAATATAGTATCAGAACTGCACATCCAATGCACCCCCAGAAGATACCATTGAATTTGATTAAATATTTTTCTCTTACAGAGGATTATGTTGATATGAGGGAGGAGGGCGCATTAGGTTGTAACTCTATTTTTGATTATATGCGCTCAAGACGTCTAAAGTTCTTTTACGATTCTTTTACCGCATTAAACCTTCCTAGCAGGGGCGATGATCAGGATAGGCTTAATCTAGTGATAGATAATGCCAAAGAGGATTTTAGTTTGTATCTAGTTTATATTGGAAGCTTGGATGCGACAGGGCATAAGTATGGGCCATTGTCATCTGAAATTAACAATGCCATACAAAAAACGGATGAACAATTAAGTAATTTCTCAAAGGAATTTAGCTCTATCAATCCAGAGGCTGAGTATATTTTTTTAGGAGATCATGGTATGACAGATGTTCATTCTACTGTTGATGTTGATAGGATTCTAAAATCAGAAATGCATCAGTATGGATTAAAGCTTGGGACTGATTATATTTATTTTTTGGATTCAACTTTGATGAGGGTTTGGATATTCGATATTGATCAAAAGGATGAAATCATGAGATCGATAAGTGAGAATAGTATATTAAAGTCTAAAGGAAAATTTGTTAATGAAGATGATGCGACCCTTCTAGAAATTCCAATTAATAATAACTCTGCAGATATAATTTGGTGGGCAAATCTTGGCGTTATGATATCGCCAGATTTCTTTCACAGAAAGGTAGAAAATATAAAAGGGATGCATGGGTACTTTAATATGCACGATGACAGTAAAGGTTTTTGCATCGATACTAGAGCTACTGGGATGGTAGAGTCTGATGATATAATTTCTGTGTATTCAAAAATCATAAGGTCTTTGTAAAGAGGCGAGTTATGACAATTTTAGAGTATAAAAAATTTAGCGCCTTCGTCGCTCTAATTGTTTTCGCTTTAAGTCTATTGATTAGCCCGCATTATATGCTCGGCGACCAAGAAATCTATAGGAGGTTTTTTGAAATCTTGCCGACATTAAGCTTTGCTGATGGATTCATACACTATTCACAAACACTAACCTCTATAGAGCCAGGGTATTATACGATTTCCTGGATCTTTAGCCGTTTTCTAGAAAAAGACCTGTTCATTAGTATATTGAATGCAATTCTTGCCTTTTATAGTATGCAGCTCTTGATCAGATGGAGGGCGTCTATTTATGTGGCTGCATCAATAGTTTTAACAAATTTTTATTTCTATGTATTATTTTTTGCCGCTGAAAGACTAAAGGTTAGTTTTATATTTTTAACAATGGCATTGGCGCATGTTAACGGATCGAAATTTTACTTCTTTTCGGCGTTATCAGCAATTAGCCACATACAGATATTGATAGTTTATATGATGTTGTTATTTAGAGAATTTTCAATTGAATTTATAAGAATTATTACAAGTGGAAAGATAAAAAAATATTTTCTAATAGGTCTTATTGCTTTCTTCCTGACTCTTGTTGTAATGAGTGGCCAGATAATAGAAAAATTATCGGCATATGTAGTAATAGGTTTTGACATTCAAAGTGTATACAAACTTCTTGTTTTTTATTTCATGACGTTAGTATATTCAAGGAACAGATCAGATGTCACAATACTCTTCATACCTCTTTTTATTGCAGCATTAATGATCGGTGATGAAAGGATAAACATGTTTGGGTACTTTGTTTTTTTGTACTATGCAATTCCAATCAACAAAGGTTTTAATATGGGAGTTGTGCTGACCAGTGCCTATTTTTTTTATAAAACTATTATTTTTGTTCATAATATAATTGTAAGTGGGGATGGATTTTTCTAAAAATGGCTATAAATATACTGATTAATGCACTGGGTATTGCAGACTCTGGCGGAATTGTTGTTCTGGATAAGGCGTTAGCAGAATGCGCCACTGATAAATCAAATGCATTGCTTATTGTTTGTAATAGCAATGAAAATATTAGGAAACTAAAAATTAAATATAAAGAATTTAATTTTATAATGGTCAGAAGTGGGTTGCTTTATAGGGTGTTTTATGAAAATATTATTTTTAGACGTCTAGTAATAAAAAACAATATTCAGTTAATATATAATTTTTCAGGTTCTGCGCAATTAAATTTTTTGGCACATATTCCTCAGCTAACAAAGGTTCATAATTTACTTTTTTATTCTAGAAATCTTGACGCTGTTTATCATTCGAAAAAAGCATATTTTGAATGGTTTAAGCAAGTATTTTTAAAAAGACTTTATTTCAAATTTATGCTAAACCAGTCTAAGTATATTGAAGTTCAATCTAACCATGTTCAAGACTGTTTATCGAATTTTATTGACACTAAGAATAAAATTTTTTATGAAAAAAGTGATATTGATGTTTGTAATGATGCTTTCAGTCTTCCAAGAAAGTACGACTTTTCAAAGAAAATTAAATTTTTATATATAGTTGGGCCACATTTTGAATCTATACATAAAAATTTCATTACATTTGTGAATGCTCTGACTGCATTTGACAGATTAAATATTGATTATGAGATAAATATCACTTTAACTAAAGGTCGTCTTCATAATTCTGAAATATGGGATTCTGCTTTAGACTCTAAAACAAATTATCTTGGCTATATTGATAGTCAAGATGAAATGAATAAGTTGTTTTGTAGCAATACAATTTTAATTTCAACCTCCATTATCGAAACGTTAGGTTTGCATGTAATTGAGGGTATAAAAAATGGAATAATTACAATAGCTCCAAATGAGAGTTATGCAAGAACAGTCTATGGTGATAATATGATTCTATATGACACGTTAAATAGCGAGTCTTTATTAAATGCAATTCAGGTCGTTTTAGAAAGTGACAGCCCGCACTCTGAGCTAATTTTATCTTTACAAGATAGATTGAAAAAGAGTGAAACGGCTAAACATTCTAATATTTTAGATATATTCAAAGGAGTTTTAAATGTTTAAAAATAAGGTTTTATTAATTTCTGGTGGTACAGGTTCATTTGGTAGCGCTGTATTAAAAAGGTTTTTAACTACTGACATTAAAGAAATACGAATTTTCTCGAGAGATGAGCTTAAGCAAGATGACATGAGAAAGTTTTATAACAACGATAAGCTTAAATTTTATATCGGTGATGTAAGAGATAAAAATTCAATTGACGATGCGATGAGAGGAGTTGATTATGTTTTTCATGCGGCTGCTCTCAAGCAAGTACCATCTTGTGAGTTCTATCCCATGCAGGCGGTTAAAACTAATGTGATTGGTACTGAAAATTTATTAAATTCAGCTATTGCAGCTGGCGTTAAAAAAGTTATTGCCCTGAGTACGGATAAGGCAGTTTACCCAATTAATGCGATGGGTATTAGTAAGGCTATGATGGAAAGAGTGATTGTGGCTAAAGGTAGGAATGTAAAAGACACTATGATTGCTTGCACTAGATATGGCAATGTGATGGCGAGCCGTGGCTCAGTTATACCGCTGTTTATTGACCAAGTTAGAAATGGCCAGCCTATCACTATTACTGACCCTAATATGACACGCTTTATGATGAGTCTTGATGATGCAGTAGACTTGGTTTTGTTTGCATTTGAAAATGGGCAGAGTGGTGATATCTTTGTGCAGAAGGCCCCCGCTGCAACAGTAGAGTTGCTTGCTGATATGGTAAAAAAAATTCTAGGTGCGCCTAATCATGAAGTAAAAACTATTGGCACAAGGCATGGTGAAAAATTATACGAAACTTTACTGACGAAAGAGGAGATGGTGAAGGCTATTGATATGGACGAATATTACCGGATCCCTGCCGATACACGAGATTTAAATTACACCAAATTTTTTGAAGAGGGTGAAGAGGTAGTTACGGAAGCAGGCGAATACCATTCTCATAACACCCATAGACTGAATGAAGATGAGTTAACAGAGCTACTGTTAAACCTTAGAGAAATTCAGGATGATTTAAAGGAGTTTCAGAAAAATGAGTAAACTGAAGGTAATGACTATTGTTGGCACTAGGCCAGAAATTATCAAGCTAAGTCAAGTAATGAAAGAGCTAGATCGCCACGTAGATCATACAATTGTTCATACTGGACAGAATTATGATTATGAATTGAATGAAATATTCTTTAAACAGTTAGATATTAGAAAGCCTGATATTTTCTTGGAAGCTGTCAAGGGTACACCATCAGAAACTATTGGAGATATTATTGCAAAGGCTGACAAGGTCTTTGCTGAAATACAACCAGATGCCTTATTAATCTATGGCGATACTAACAGCTGCTTAAGTGTTATTCCTGCCAAGAAGAGAAAAATACCAATTTTTCATATGGAAGCAGGCAATCGATGCTTTGATCAAAGAGTGCCAGAAGAAGTTAATAGAAAAATTGTAGATCATTTGAGTGATATCAACCTACCCCTTTCAGAGCAGGCGAGAGATTACCTGATTGCTGAAGGTATTAAACCTGAAACAATTATTAAAACTGGCTCACCAATGACAGAGGTGTTAAATGCCAATATGGAAAAAATAAAATCTAGTGATATTTTAGCAAGAGAAGGGTTAAAGTCAAAAGAGTATATTGTGATGAGTATTCATAGGGAGGAGAATGTTGACTCACCTAAAAATTTCAGTGATTTATTGGAGTCAATAGACGAGCTAACTAAGAAATATAAGTTACCAATTATTATTTCTACACACCCAAGAACAAGAAAAAAATTGGAAGATATTGACTACCAAAACAAAAATCCTTTAATTAGATTCTCAAAACCTTATGGTTTCCATGAGTATAACAATCTACAGATGAATGCATTTTGTGTAATCTCAGATAGTGGCACTATTGCTGAAGAAGGGTCAATACTGAATTTACCTGCTGTCACAATACGTCAAGCGCACGAAAGACCAGAAGGCATGGATGAAACTACAGTAATAATGTCAGGATTGAATAAGGTTAGAGTTATTGATGCAGTCGAGGTTGCAACAGCTCATCATTCACATGATGTTAGAGTGATAAAGCCTGTTAGAGATTATGAGACTGATAATGTCTCTAAGAAGATTTTAAGAATCATCTTGTCATATGTTGATTATGTAAATAGAACTGTCTGGCATAAAGAGGTATAGTTTTGAAAGACAAGGTGCTTGTTCTCGGCTCTGCAGGTTTAATAGGCCATCAGGTTTATAATTATTTAAAAGATAGTGATAATTATGAGCTGCACAATATCTCATATCAAAATAAAATTCAAGATGATACGGTCTTATTAGATGCCAGAAATGAACAAGTTTTCATTGATAAAATAACAAGTATTAGTCCAAAGTATATTGTCAACTGTATTGGTATTTTGATTGATGGTTCAAATGCAGACCCTGAAAACTCCATCTTTCTTAATTCATATATGCCCCATAGATTAACTAGACTGGCAGATAAAATTAATGCAAAACTAATTCACATATCAACTGATTGTGTTTTCTCAGGTGACAAGAAAGAGCCGTATATTGAAACGGATGAAAAAGATGGAAGGGGTGTATATGCTAAAACTAAAGGGCTTGGAGAGATTATTAGTGACAAGCATCTTACGTTAAGAACTTCTGTTGTAGGGCCTGAGTTAAAAAATGATGGAGAGGAGTTATTTCATTGGTTCATGGGTCAGTCGGGTGAGGTTCTTGGCTATACAAAATCTGTTTGGTCAGGAGTTACCACAATAGAGCTTGCGAAAGCTGTTAAGTGGTCTATTGATCATCATATAACTGGCTTGTATCATGTGACTAATAACTCATCAATCAGTAAGTATGATCTTCTTCAGTTGTTCCAAAAGTATACGAAAAAAGATATCAACATTAAGCCATTCAGCGGGAAAGATGCCAATAAAAGTTTTATTGATACCCGATTGTTAATGGATTATAAAATACCATCTTATGATCAAATGATTTTCGATATGGTTAGTTTGATTGCTGATAATAGGCCACTGTATTCTCAATATAAGGTTGGGAGTTTTGATCAAGAATAAAAAGATATTAATTGTTACAGAATGCTTCTATCCTGAAGAGTTCAAGATAAATGATGTCGCTTTGTCATGGAAAAACAAAGGATATGAGGTTGATGTATTAACCTTGGCGCCAACTTATCCATTGGGAAGAATATTTTCGGGCTATAAAAATAGCTTCTTTCGAAAAGATGAATACCAAGGTATAAACATTTTTAGATTGCGAGCTGTTACTGGTTATAGAGATAGTGCAATTAAAAAAATATTGAAATATATAAACTTTATGGCTCTTGGTAGTATTACTGCAATCTTTATTGGCAGAAGGTATGACTATGTTTTCGGGTTTAATTTGGGCTCATTAACAGACATGTTGCCAGCAGTTGTAATTCGTAAACTCTATAAAAAGCCAGTGATGTTTTGGGTGCAAGATGTTTGGCCTGATAGTGTCTATGCATACGGCTTCAAAAAAACCAAGGTGCTTTCTGCGCTCCTAAATTCTTTTGTAAAATTTATACATCATAATATTACTGCTATTGCCATTTCAAGCAAAGGTTTTGAGAGAAAATTAGATCCATATATCAAAAAAGGCTTGAAGTTTGGTTATGCTCCAAATTGGGCAGATGATTTGAATATGGATATGAGTCCTGTCGCTCTAAGTGCAACTCAAAAAGTTCACTTTACTTTTGCAGGAAACATCGGCAAGGTACAAAATCTTGAAAACATTATCAATGCTTTTTGTTTATTATCAGATGAATATCAAAAGAAAACCCAATTGAATATTATTGGTGACGGCTCTAATCTGACTAATTTAAAAAAACTTTCTAATAATAATCCAAACATTATCTTCCATGGTAAACAGATGCGTGAAGATATGGCTAAATTTTATAAAGCTAGTGATTTTCTAATTGTATCTTTAATTGATGAGCCAATTTTTTCAGTGACTGTTCCTGCTAAAACCCAAACCTATATTGCAGCTAGAAGGCCTATACTGGCTATTATTAATGGAGATGTGGCAAATATTGTGAATGGTAATAATTTAGGCATTAGTGTAGATCCATCTAATGTAGATCTTATTAAAGAGTCTTTTGAAAAGTGCATAGATATGCCTGAAAATGAAAAATCTGAATTTACTATTAACAATACAAAGCTACTGGAAACGACCTTTAATAAAGATGCTATTATTAATGGGATGACTAGTCAGCTAATTGGTTGTAATGATTAAATGACAAAGTATTTAGTAACAGGATCAACAGGCTTTATAGGAAATCGACTGCTTGGTTTATTGAAAACCATAAATTGTGATGTTAGATTACTTGCTAGATCTAAGGTTGATAATTATGAAACAGTTGTATGCAATCTGGGGAAAGATAGAATACCTAAGCATACTCTCGAATCTATAGATACTGTTTTTCATCTTGCGGGCTTTGCACATGATATGCAAGACCCCAGTGAAGTACAACATTTGTATCATGCGGTGAACGTAGAGGCTACAGTTGAACTGGCTAGATTGGCGGTAATAAGCGGTGTAAAGAGATTTGTATTTGTTAGTAGTGTTAAGGCTGGCGGGTCGCCACTTTCTGAACGTTGTGCAAGTGAGAGTGACCAGGGTGATCCAGAAGGAGTTTATGGCAAGAGTAAGCGAGAGGCGGAGTTAAAGTTATTAAAAATCGGTAAAGAATCTGGTATGCATGTATCTATCATTCGGCCTTCGTTAGTTTATGGCCCAGAGGTTAAGGGTAATTTACAATTAATGTTAACTGGAATTAAAAAGGGCTGGTTTCCACCTTTGCCTGAGACGGGGAATCGGCGCTCTATGATTCATGTTGATGACTTGGTGCGAGCAATTTTGTTAGTTTCTGAAGATGAACGTACCAATGGAGAAGTGTTCATTGCAACAGATGGTATGCCACATTCATCTCGTGAAATTTATAATGCTATGTGCAATGTAGAAGGAAAGCCAATTCCAAAATGGAGTGTGCCGAAATTTCTATTTAATTTAGTTGCTGCAATAAGCCCAAAAATTAGATATAAAGTTGACAAACTGCTTGGTGATGAATATTATTCCTCAGAAAAGTTAGAAGCACTAGGGTTTAAGGCTCAAAGAACATTAAAGGAAATGAATGAAACGTCTTTTTGATTTATTTACTGGCATTGTGCTTTTCGTATTGCTGGTCATTCCAATACTATTGATTATGATTGCGATTCGTTTAACATCAAAAGGCCCGTCATTGTATTGGTCTGATCGAATTGGAAAAGATAATGAAACCTTTAAAATGCCAAAGTTTAGATCAATGAGAATCGATACACCTACCGTGGCAACACACTTGTTAAATAATCCAAGTGCTTATTTATCTCCAATTGGCGGATTCTTACGCCGTTCAAGCCTAGATGAACTGCCACAACTATTTTCAGTTTTAAGGGGTGATATGAGCTTTGTTGGCCCACGACCTGCACTCTTTAATCAAGATGATTTGATTGCTTTACGTAAAGAAAAAGGTATGGATAAATTATTACCTGGAATAACGGGTTGGGCACAGGTCAACGGACGAGATATTTTATCCGTTACTGATAAAGTTGATTTGGATGTAGAATACATGCATCGTCAATCATTTTGGTTCGATATGAAAATATTGTGGATGACTTTTTTAAAAGTGATTAAGCAAGATGGGATTTCACATTGATTAATCAATTACTTTCCTTGTCTAGAATTAACAAGAAGCTGATAATGTTTCTACTTGATTCTATGGCGCTTATTGGAACTTTACTTGCGTCATTCTCGCTCAGGCTTGGGGTTTGGTATTGGCCAGAGAATGATTTAGTTTGGGTAATATTGGGCGCTCCGATTATTGCCGCCCCTATCTTTGTACGATTCGGTTTATACCGGGCCATTATTCGCTACATTGGCTTTAAAGCATTGTGGACTGTTGTACAAGCTGTGTCGTTATACGCATTGGTCTGGGGCGTAGTTGGATTTATGTCGGCAATTGAGGGTATTCCACGCTCAGTTATATTGATTAATTGGATGTTATCTATCTTGGCAATAGGCGGTTTTCGAATGGCTGCAAGGTGGATGTTGTCAGATGCAAATGGATTTAAGCGATCTTCTAAAAATAATGTGATTATTTATGGAGCAGGATCCGCCGGCAGGCAACTGCTCACTGCATTGCAACAATCATCTGAATACCAGCCAGTAGCATTTATAGATGATTCAAATGAGTTGCAAAAGCAATCTATTGGCGGTGTTGAGGTTTTTACACCAAATGATCTCAAAGGCTTGATTAGTAAAAGTGAAGCGTCTGAGATTCTATTGGCAATACCTTCAGCATCTCGCACTCGTCGTAATGAAATTATTGATTTTTTAGAGTCTTATCCAGTGATGGTGCGCTCATTACCAGGTGTGTCTGAATTAGCTCAAGGAAAAGTTAATGTCGCCGATCTAAAAGAAGTCAGCATTAGAGACTTGCTCGGGCGTGATATGGTAGAACCTAATAAAGATTTATTAAGTCAAAATATTGCCGATAAAGTAGTACTGGTGACTGGTGCTGGCGGGTCAATTGGATCGGAGCTGTGCAGACAAATCATATTTCTAAAGCCTAAAGCTTTGATCTTGTATGAAATGAGCGAACTGGCACTTTATACCATTGAAAAAGAATTATCTAACATTGGCATGCATTCATTGGATATTTACCCAATACTGGGCAGTGTTAATAACAAAACCAGAATGACTAATGTTTTTAAACGTTTTGGTGTAGATACGATTTATCATGCAGCGGCGTACAAGCATGTGCCGATGGTGGAGTTTAAT
>Ga0257122_1001242_pt1 | contig 18710 bp, 12 predicted proteins | sample SI106_120metaG_FD_190146 | JGI IMG/M metagenome (GOLD analysis project Ga0257122, IMG submission 190146) | Marine microbial communities from Saanich Inlet, British Columbia, Canada - SI106_120 | ecosystem: Environmental > Aquatic > Marine > Inlet | place: Canada: British Columbia | collected... | reverse complement strand
GACATTCCCCTTGAAGACCCTTCGATTAGTCGGCAGCACGCTCAAATTAGACTGTCGCAACCGCCAACAACGTTCACAGTCGTTGACCTTCGCAGCGCAAACGGCACCTTTGTAGACGGCCAGAAAGTTAAGCGGCGCGAAGTCGCGGAGTCTGAAATTGTTCGCTTCGGCGACCTTGCGTTTAAGGTCGTTCTCGATGTCGGCCCTACCGTCAAAACAAAGACCAAGATCTCACCTCGAAAGCGGCTGTTTATCGCTGGTGGCGCGACCGGGGCCTTGCTATTGGCTGTCATCATCGCCGCCCTTTTGAAGGAACCACCTCCAACCCCACCCGACCGCCTTGATTCGATCGAAATCCTGCGCAAGGAAGCAGCGAAACGAGCCGAACTCCTGCAAAAGGCGGAAGGTCACCTAAGCTTGCGCCAGTGGAAGTTGACCATCACGCTGACCGAGCGCGTACTCAAAGCCGATCCGCTAAGTACCAAAGCCAAGAGTCTCGGGAAGCGAGCGAAGCACGAACAATCACAACAAGCGATCTTTGAACGCGCCAAGAAGGCCCTCGCATTGGGAACTCTGGAAAACCTGAAACGCGCAAAACAGGTTTTCGGAACGATCGACGACAAATCGATCTACATGCGAGACGTTCGCTACAAGATCAAAGAAATCAACGAACGCATCGCCAACATTTATCGCGAAGAAGGCGTTAATCGGTGTCGGGCGCGCTACTGGAGACAATGCCAACTGGCCCTCTGCGAGTTCTTTCGGTTGATGCCCGCCGATCGGCCGATTCTTGCGGAAGCGGAATTGAGGCGCTCTCTGGCCAAGGCCGAATCAAAACTCAGACGTAAACGCAATTTCGTAGCCTGCAAAATCACTCGAACGTCAACCGTATTGGCCAGTCATGGCTGCGACCCCGAAGCGCTTAACAAACGCTATCCAGACCGCAAGCTCAGAGGCGCCCTCGCCCTTTACACCAGCGGCAAAGTCGACCAAGCGATTCGTAGTATCAGCAAGTTGATCAAGAAGAAGTCTTCGCCGCAGACCCTTGTCCAGCTCAATGCGATCAAGAGCCGCCTACAGACGATTCGCGGAAAGTACCAAGAAGGCTATACCTATCACCGAAACCGCGACGCAAAGTCGGCCGATAAGGAATGGACGGAACTCCTACAGGCCGATCTCACGCTTGTCGGGCCAGATGTCTGCGAGAATTTCTTCCGCGACGAAGTCCGACGGCTCTTGGGTGAACTGTACTACGCGCTGGGCGATGAACAGTTCAAGTTGACTCGGTATCGAAAGGCGTTCGGTTATTGGAAGCGGGGAAAGGCGATCAACAAACGACTTAGCCCCCTCTTGAATGGCCTTTTGGCGCTAGAAAAACATGCCGACAAGTCGATACGCGCGGGCCGGGCCCTCGAAGCATCTGGATCCACGGATGAGGCAAGGGCGAAATACGAGCTTGCCCGCGATATCTCTGAAAACGGCCGTCCGATGCACAAGCAAGCATTAGCGGCGCTGGCGAAACTGCCTTAGCACGCCGTAGCCGTGCCCAATCGGGTTCCACCCACACGTAGGGAAGACGGACTCGCCGAATATCCTTGAGGGTTTCACCATCTCCGTCACTCACGGAATCCCCTGATTTAATTCGATCAATCTACTAAACCGAAGCGGTCTACCGTCGAAGATCTATTGTGAAGGGTAACGATCTGTAAGATATGGCGAGCGACAACGACAAGAATATTGGCCTCAAGCTTGGTAATTACGTGCTCCGTGAAAAGCTCGGTAGCGGCGGTATGGCCAGCGTGTATTTGGCCGAACACCCTGAAATTGGGCGACAAGTCGCAGTCAAAATCCTGAGCCTGGCAATGGTCGAACGCCCCTCTCTTTGCGAACGTTTCCTCACGGAGGCCAAGACGCTCGCACGCCTCCGGCACCCGCGCATTATCGAGATCTACGACTATGGGCGGTTGGAGTCCGAACAGCCCTACTACGTGATGGAATACCTGCAGGGTCAGGAGTTCGGCGATAGGATGAAGGCGGCGGGACAGCTGCCGCTCAACGACCTGCTCCCCATCTTCGAACAACTCTGCCAAGGCCTACAAGCGGCCCACGACGCTGGCGTCGTCCACCGCGATCTCAAGCCACCGAATATCTTTATCCAGGAGGGAAAAGAGCTCTCGGTGAAACTACTGGATTTCGGTATTGCCAAGATTCTCGACCAGTCCGTAGACGATAGTGAGCTCACCCAAACAGGAATGGTGTTGGGCTCCCCGGTCACGATCGCCCCGGAACAAGTTCAGGGCGAAAAGAAGAACGTCGGCCGCGCCACAGATATTTACGCCCTGGGCGTTATCCTACATTGGGCCATCGCCGGTCGTCCGCCTTTCTACGGTGCACGGGCCCCCATCATCATGGCCATGCATGTGCAGGAACCCGCCCCCCGTCTGGATACGATCGTCGACGGACTACCAACGAGCCTCGTGGACGTTGTAGCACGCTGCCTCCAAAAGAAGCCCGCGGACCGCTTTCAGTCGCCAGCGGAACTCTTCGCCGCCTTGGAGGAGGCGACGCACGACCTGAGCAATCAGGAGACAATTTTTCCGCGAACGGATAGTAGAGTTTCCGCAGCGGCCAACTCGAACACCCCCACGGCATCCCCAACCGACCGGGACCCGAGCACAGCAGAGACGCAGCATGCGACAGGTTTGGAAGTCGTCGCCGAAAACTCAAATGAAGATGTTGGACTCAAAGGAATCACGACCACTCTCGGGTCAGCTATTGGTGAAATCTCGGCCATAACGGGACCGCAGAAACAGTCACCACGGTGGATGCTCCCGCTGTCCGTCGGCGCTATCGCCGCAGCCGTGGCGATGGTGTTCTTTTTTGCTGGCGCGGACCAGCAAGCCACACCAGATGCCCCGAACAGCTCGAACACGAACGTTGCCGCGAAGGGGAAATCGGGCAAGTCCCAGGCCCCCCCGACCTCGCCGACCAACATCCTCCTCAACGTCGAAATAGCCCCCACACCAGCCGACACCCGCTGCGAAGTCAGCCTAGACGGACAATCGCTGAAGGAACAGAAAGCGCCGTGCAAATATCGATTTCGTAAGGGGGCTGCCGTCGTATTTACGCTCCACGCCGAGGGGCACGCGTCCAAAACGATCAAATGGCAGGCTGATGCGGCGCAAACCTTCACGCCAAAGCTAGAAAAGCAGCCCGAGAGCCCGCTGGTAGCCGAGTCCGCTACGCAGGATAAGGCCACCCCGAAACCCGCCACTGCGACCAAAAGGAAGGCTTTGAGCCGGCGCTCCAAGAGGTCTGCCAAGACGAAACGTTCGAACCGCCAAAAGCGGACCAGCGAGCCTTCTCTGGCCAAGGAGAAGAAAAAGGAACCCGCGAAGGCGAAGGCCACGCCCAAGTACAAGATTCGTGACGGCACCATGGGCATCTAGCCCCTCTTTCGCCACCGAAAAGCCCCTCCCGTAAAGCAGCCCCTTGCCCTAAGGCCCCGAAGCGGTTCACTATCCCCGTGATGAGCTATTTGGTCATCGCAATCAAAATGAAAGACGAGGAACTGCAATGGCGAATGAACTGCCCGAGGCTTTGGTTGGATTGGAACCCAAAATCGTATGGGAGCATTTTGCACAATTCGCTGCCCGCCCACACGGTAGCGGCAACGAAAAAGAGATCAGCGACTATATGAGGCAGTGGGCTGAAGCTCATAGCTTTGCTTGCGCAACCGATGATACGGGCAATTTGGTGATCAACGTTCCGGGACGCGGTAAAGGCGTGGGAGCGAAGCCGGTGATCATTCAAGGCCACGTCGATATGGTCTGCGAAAAGAACTCGGAGACGGTTCACGACTTCGAAAAGGATCCCCTGACGTTGCTTCAGCAAGATGGTTGGATCACGGCCGACGGAACGACCCTGGGGGCCGACAACGCCATTGGCGTTTGTATGGGCATGGCCGCGGCTGAAGGTCTCTTTGCCGACCACCCTCCCCTGGAGCTGTTGATGACCATCGATGAGGAGCGCGGTTTGACGGGGGCGCGCGAGCTCGACACTCGGCTGCTCAAGGGGCGGCGCATGCTCAATCTGGATGCGGAAGAGGAAGGCGTGCTTTACGTCGGCTGCGCTGGTGGGCAGGATACCATCGCCTCCCTCGATATTTCCCGCGACAGCGTCGGCAGCGACCTCATGGCAGCGACCATCGCCCTCAGTGGACTCGCAGGCGGCCATTCCGGGCTGGATATCATCAAGAATCGCGGCAATGCGATCATTTTGATGGCTGACCTTCTACACAGCCTCGCAGCCCACGGCATTTCGTACCGCCTGGTGGATTTCGAGGGTGGCTCCATGCGCAACGCCATCCCGCGTGAAAGCAAGGCGACGATTCTGGTCGACGCAAAAGCACGCGAAGCGCTTCCCGCTATTCTCGCCAAAGCAGAAAAGAGCATGCTCAGCCTGCATGCCGATAGCGAAACTTCGGTGAAACTCACAGTGGAGAGCGTGACGAATAGTCGGGGCCCGATTTCTCAGACCCAGAGTGACGCCTTGCTCCAACTGCTCTATACGGCACCCAATGGGGTTGTCGCGATGTCGCAAACAATCGCCGGCATGGTCGAAACTTCCACCAACCTCGGCGTCATCAAAACCACCGAGAATTCGCTGCGAGCGACCTTTTGTAGCCGTTCATCCAATGGCGAAGCCTTGGAGCTCATCGCCCGCCAACTGGTATCCCACGCCAAACATTGCGGCTTTGAAATCCAGCAAGAAGGCGGCTATCCGGGCTGGCAGCCCAATCTGGATTCCAACCTGCTGAAGTTGGCGAAGCCCGTACTCGCACAACTCGCAGCAGGCAAAGAATTGGAGGTCACAGCGATTCATGCCGGGCTCGAATGCGGGCTATTGGGCGACAAAATCGCAGGCATCGACATGCTGAGCTTTGGTCCCGATATTCGAGGCGCCCACAGCCCTGATGAAAGGGTTTCGATCTCGTCCGTAGGTGTCGTTACCAAACAACTCGGCGCCCTACTCGGCGCGCTTTGCGATTAGGTTGACCGCGGTTCCACACGCTACGAAGCCCTAGGGAATTGTCCAAACGTGCACAATGGCGCCATTGTCGCCGCCGTAGCCCTTCTCGATGAAGAAGATGCGTTTGGTCTGAGGGTCGAATGCCATGCCGCCGGTTTCGCCGCAACTCTGCGCCTTGCCGTCGTTCATATAGAGTTGTGGGGGAACCCAGGTTTCGTAGGGAACGACGGTCCATGCGTCTCGCTTGCCCGTCGCAACTTCTGCAATTTCGTCAGCGTCGTAAAAGAGCATCTGCCGCTGAAATGGATCGCAATGGTATCCCTGGTAGATATCGCAGTCATTTGCTGACGGCTGTCCGTAGGAATTATCTCCCAGTCCTTTGACACCGGCGAGAACGATGGCGCGCTTGGTCGCGTTTTCGACGAAACTCGCGCCAAGCCATTTGTCGCACATGGTGAAATTGGGGAAATCACATTTTGTCTTGTCGCCGACATTGGGGCCCGCACAATCGGGGGATTTTTCTCGATACCAAAGCATGGGCAAGGCATCTAGCGTCTTGCTCACTGGCGCGTCTTCTGTTGTCGGATGAAAGGCGAATAGCGTTGGCCCTTGCGACCCACCGAAAGCGCCGCGGGTTTTGCCCGTCACCAGCGTGCGACCTCCAAGATAGGCTGTCGCGTACCATTGGGGCACGGTGAAGAGAAAGTCTCCCATCTTGTTGCCGTGGAAGGGCAGCGAATTCGCGCCGACGTGGAAGAGCCCCTGTGGCGTTGACCCATCGAGTTCTGAAAACCAAACGGTCGAATAGGTTTGGTCACCCACCGCATACCACCAGTCGACTGACCCATATAGTTTGTCGGTCGTTTGATTGCCCGTCTTGGCGACATATTCAATTCCGCTGCAATAGCTGGTCTCGGCATCCAACGCATCGTCGATGAGTGTCCCATCGAAACTCACCGGGGCCTTGACCAACGTCGCGGCAGACAATTGGTCGGCAGATGTGGCCTTTGTCGGCTCGGGAATCGATACCACTCCGAATTCGCCGGGCATCGCGTCATGCCCCGTCACAAAGAGCACCTCTGCTCCGTTGTTGAACGTTGGATGGAACGACAAACCCCGGGCGCCATAATTGAACGCCTCTGGCAATAGAAAGGCCCCCTGGTAGATCAGGTCTTTGGATTGAAGCCGAGCTGCCGGTGAAACGGTCGTTCCCGAATCGTCCTTTGTACCGGCCGAATCGCCTGTTCCAACCATAGAATCGCCGGGCACGCCGGTGACGTCCGAGATGATTTGGTCGGTTGCCCCCGAATCCACGCCAGGAATCGAGCCTGGCTCGTCATTGCAGGCGCTCATCCCCACACCGAGGCCCCCCACAACGCAGATAAGGGCCGTAATAATATTCCGAGTTCTTCTCAAACTGCGAATCATGGGCACCGTCCTTGTCTGAAGACAGGGTCTAAGAACGGCTACTAGAGTACTGGCGTTACATTCGATCCGCAAGATGCGCAGAGGACGACTGGACCGGAGTATGCGCGGCGTCTGCGCGGCGAATACTAGGGCAGAGGTTCGCAACTCCACGATTGGTCGCCAGGCTTGGGAAGGTTCAGGCAGTCCTGTGAAGCATTGCAACCAAAGCAGCTGCCGATAGAACTCGCGCAGATATCGGTTCCAATCTCTTGTCCCCATTTGCAGTCGTTGTCGGTAACGCACCGCAAACAGCGACCCTTGGCAGAATCACATTTAATTCCCAGACTGGCCCAACCGCAGTCTTCATCTTTTTCGCACCGGGTGCAGGTCCCCGTCTTCAAATCACAGAAATCGGTCATGCCGTTTCCACTGAAACAGTGGTCGTCACTACTGCACATCATGCAGGTATTGTTGGTCGTATTGCAGCCACCGAGGTGGGGCGAGAAGTGACAGTCATTGTCATTCAGGCACTGAATGCACTTCCCCTGCAAGCAGTCGCGCCACATACCGGGCCCGCCAGGACAGTCTTGCACCCAATTGCAGGTAAGAGCAGTTCCCGCCCCTTTGACAGTGCAGATATGCTCGGTCGCTTTCGACGCATCGGGCGGCAAGGCGCCGAGGTCAAGGCGATGGGCATCCTGCGGCCACTGGTCACGCTGTATTGCGCCATCGACGGCCGCGTCATTGCCCACCGCCACACTGTCAGGAACGACTGCAATGTGCGTATCGCTGCAACCGCAGAACAATAGGAGAATACAGAAGGGGATGAAATTCTTTTTCACAGCACACTCCACCTTTTGATGACACGTGAACCAGCCTCGGGTATCCGTGCCAGCGATTGCGAGGTCACCGACCTAAGGAACGAGTTCGCATTCCCAAGTCTTGTAGTTGCAGCGGAGTTCGTCTCCCGCACATTGGTCCTCACTAGTGCAGTTTAGTCCCAGCCCGCCGGGCTCGTCGCATACCCCGAGATTGCTAGGATCCGGCTCGGGTGGGCCGAAACAAACGAGGCCTTGTCCGCATTCGCCACTATGAAGACAAGCGTCGCCAACCTCCCCTTTCTTTCCTGTTTCGTCAGCCGGGTAATCGGGATCGGGCATCACGCTATCGAGCCAACGCTCCAGCCAGCCATCTGACTTGCTGGCCGCCAGCGACGAACAGGATTGGTTCAACACGATTTCAGCTTCGGCTGCGAGTTCCGCGGTGCAACGCGAAGAAGCCATAGCCCCTGAAGACACCCTGGCGTGGCCGCAAATTCGCATACGGGTCAAGGCTTGATCACAGAGCGTGGATTCACCACAACTGGGCACCAGCACCAGACAAGAGAATGCCAACGACAAAACGTACCCACTGCGCGAGGCAAGCCGGAAATAAATCGGATTAATTTTCATTGAATAATCTCCATCACGGTTGCGGAAGCCTGTTATCCGACAGCACGGCCTCGGTTCCAATGTATGGATAAGCAAGGAATATACCTACATTGAAACGGCATGATCTCACGCAGTTGCCAACATCGGTCGCCGGGACGTCGCGTGGAACGACGGCATTCGTCGTCCTTTTTGGGCCGAATACGTCGCAACACGCAACGCGTTTGCAATCGGCGCATCTGATTGGGTGAATCCTCAGTCAACTCAAACAGCCAAGTTGTAATCCCGGCAGGGGTACGCCTTGGCACGGAGACGCCATGCGACAATCGCCTCTGTTTTCTTTCGCCCATTTCGTGATTCCGACGGTATTCGCCTTGGGATTTTCCTCCTTCATGGGATGTGGTGCGGGGCCAATGCAAGACGCTTCCCAGCGTGTAGAGTCCAGCGCCGTTGCGCCGGAGGGCGACTTCCAAATCGCGGGTGCTGCGACCTGTCAGGATTCAAAGACCTCTTCATGGCAGTGTTGGCGCCTCGCCCCCATGCGATTCACCATCGACGCCAAGGTTGGAAAGAAAATCAGCCGCTGCATCTGGGATTTTGGAGACGGAACGGGCCTGAATCACGGCACCCCCGACGGCAATGGTGACTGCCGCACCTCGCACGTATACGCCCGCGAAGGTAGCTACCAATTGCGCGTGCGCGTCATTACCCAGAGCGAGACGCACGACGGTGCAACCCGGGGTTTCGAAGCCGTGTTTGACAACGAACTGCAGATTTACCAAAACCCGGGCATCGGGCTATCGAGCGACCTCTTCACTCAGGAGCCCTATAGTTGGCCACGCTTCAAGACCAACAGCTATTCCAGCAATGTGCAGGGACTCAGCCACGATGAAACCCATTGGTATGTTTCGCAGGAGGTTTCTCTCAGCAAATTTCCCGCCACCGAAAACCTCAACGCCCCCCAAAACTATCTGCGTAGGAGTCTCCTGCCCCATAGCGGTGTCGACAGTAATGGGAATATCGCAGTGCTGCCCAGCGATTACCCCGAACTCTACGCCGCGGGCGTGCGCCATTTCGGCGATGTTGATTTCTATGAAGGCTATCTCTACGTTCCCATTGAAAAGGGCGGCAATAAGGGAGTCGCCGTCTTCGATAGCGAGTTGAACTACATCACCCACGCTCAGTTTCCCGTGCAGAGCAACGACGGGGTACCTCGAAGCCATGCTTCCTGGGTGGCTATCAATCCAGTGAATGGCCTGCTCTACGCATCGGATAACAATCTGAATGACGAGCCGGTCTATCGCTATCACCGCTACAATGATCCATCAGGGCATAACTTTCTCTCACCCGCGGGATGGGTAAACTTGCGGCTCGAAAACAAGAAGCCGATTGAAAGGGGCGTTAGAGACCTTTTAGGCATCCAGGGCGGTACATTCTCGCCGAACGGCCTGCTCTTTCTTTCCACCGAACCCTACGGCATCTACACCTTTGACCTCGGTGACGACGGTCTCGCTTCCACAGGCGTCCTACGGGAATTCATGTTCATCGAATACAAACCCCATATTCGGGTGTTTTGGGATTGGTATCGGTACGAAGAGCTCGAAGGTTTGACCTATTGGGATTTGGATAAACCGCAGTTTTCGTCTATTCCTTGGGATACCAAGGGCAATGCACTCAAAGGCAACTTGCACCTTGCCCAACTTTGGAACAAAGGCCTTCAGGACGATCGCGTCTGGATCAAACATATGCGTGTTGGGGATCGTCTCCCCACGCTGCTATTCGACCCAGACGGTGATGGCGTCGCTGAAGTATTGGACAATTGCCCCGGCGTGGCCAATCCAGTCGTCGGAAATAGCGGCCAGCCCGACGGAGACGGCGATGGTCTAGGCGACCCGTGTGATCCCGCACCCGCATGTGCTACGCGCAACGATTCCGATTGCGACCTCGTACCCGACGTGCGCGACGCCTGCCCGCTGGATCCAAACTACTCATCCTCGTATCAAATGCACGATACCGATGCCGATGGCGTCGTCGATGTCTGTGATATCGATATCGACGGTGACGGGCTCCCAAACGGGTTGGATACCTGCCCTCTTGACCTGCCCTCCGAAGCGGACCACCGCGATAGAGATAGCGACGGTATCGGCAACGGCTGCGACCTCTGCCCCGACCTCAACGCTGTCGACGCTTCGGATATCGACGGCGACTGCATCGATGACAAGAATGACCCTGACCGCGACGGTGACGGTGTATTCCAAGACACGGGCACACCCACCTGTACAGGATCGTTGAAAAAGAAATGCGCCGACAACTGCCCTGACCTAGCTAATCCAGACCAAGCAGACCAAGATGGCGACCGAATTGGCGATGCCTGTGACGACGACCTTGATGGAGATGGCACCCTGAACGAATTCGACAATTGTGAAAGCGTGAGCAATGCCGACCAAATGGATGCGGACAGCGATGGATTTGGTGAGGCGTGTGACCCCGCCCCGAATTGTGACAATCGTTCCTGTAACGCGGCCTGCTACTGCCCCGACACCATGCCGATGTGTTGGGCCCAACAGCAAAAGTGTGCGCTCGACGATAACGGACTCCACGTCGTCGCGTTGCTCTTTCCTAAAGGCTATCTAAAAACGTGCGCTGCAGGCGGATGTGCATTGGCCATAAACACAACCCTAGTCAACCAAACGCTAGACTACCTCACAGCAGGCGCCGAAGTGCGGATCCGTATCGCGAATACCCTACAGACCAGCGGCGTGAGAATTGAAACGTTCGCCCCCCTCGCGACGCTCAGTGGCCTCAAGAAATCAGATTTACAATTCGACGCGGTAATGGGCGTCGGTATCGCCGTTAAGCGAATGGTCTTCAAGAAGAAGCCCTAGCCCTGAGCCATAGGGCGAAAACACGCGATGAGAACTATCCTTTCCCGCCACTCACACGTAAAATTGGGCCCTATTGCGGAATGGAGAAATGATGAGGGTTCTGCTCGCGGTCTGGGGTCTGTTGGTTTTCAACCAGCCTAGTCATGCCACCGAAATCGGCAAGAATGCGCGGTGGTCGTTACAGTACAAAACGGCCCTTGTGGCAAAAGCCGCGTTTTCACCAGATTCGAAGACGATCGCTACTGCAAATGGCGATGGGAAGATTCAGCTCTGGGATGCGAACACTGGCAGATTGCTGCAAACGTCGACAGTCGGCGCCCGTGGGATGGACAACTCCATCCATTATTCTCCCAACGGCAAGTTTCTCGTCGCCAAGAACAAAATCCTAGACGCAAAGACCCTACAACTGAAATATACCCTCGGACACCGCGCTACCGTTTCGGACTATTCACCCGATGGCAGCTTGATAGCCGCCGTCGTTTCATTTCCGCAGGCCAAGCGCCCCATGGAACTGAATGTCTATGACGCCAACACAGGGCGCAAAGTGATCACCCTAACCAAAGGCAAGGCGGAAAATTACTATCCGAGTTCCCTGCAATTTACTAGCGATAGTCGTTTTCTGTTGGTGGGCGTACAAAATAAGCGCAGCGGAATTGAGCTGTGGGAGGTCAAGACGGGTAAGAAAGTGAAGACGGTTAAGACGAAGTTCGATGTCACAGCCTTAGAGCTAAGCCCTGACCAGAAGACCATTGCCCTAGGCGCGATCCTGTCCGGTTCGAAGAAACGAAAGAGTAGCTATTCCATTCGTCTTTATCACCATCCATCGTTGCGACCCATGCATCGGTTCCCCCCTTTGAAGGGTCATGTCACCTCCCTGGCATTTCACAGGGCCGGCAAGCTCCTCGCGTCGAGCCAATATAGTTCCAGGCCATCCGTTCAGCTTTGGGATGTCGAAAAAAGGCGACCGCATCTGAAGTTTCAGGCGATGACCCGCAATGCGAACCTTGTGCGGTTTTCTCCCGATGGACGGCTCATGGCAGTCGCCCTGTACACCTTTGGCAATCTGGGAAATCCAGATACCCTCGGCCTATTCGATGTGGGGACCCAAGCTCAACTCAATAAATCTGGAGCGCTCAATGACATGAGCACGTTTCGGTCGGGTCAGAGAGTCAAAGCGAGAATCAACGGTCGTTGGTACCCAGGACAGGTCAACAAATCGAGTCGATCCAACTATTTGCTCAAGATGGATAACCGCCAGCCAAAATTCTGGATGTGGGTAAAGCCCGGGGATTTGCGAGCGCTCTAGGGTACGCTGGTTGCCTGGCCGATAGCCGAGCTATTCCCCACATAATACATGCGTAGAAGGCTGGAAGATTCGCGTACAACATCGAGGCCATCAAAGGTATTGGAATCGAACGATCCGCTGACTCCCGTGCTGAGTACCGGAAGTGGTTCGTGGGTCCAGTTCAGTCCATCAGATGAGCTCGCGTAGTAGATCTCCTCGGCTAGGGCATACCACATACGATAGACCGCGCCTTCGCGCATGACGCTAAACCCCTGGACTGTTGAAGAGACCAAGATCTTCGTCCCTTCATCCATCCAATTGATGCGGTCCGGCGAGGTCGCGTAGCCGACTATCGTTTCGGACGTGGCCGTCACCATTAGGTACCACATCTTATAAAGTCCCTCGTCGTGGATGACGTGCAGCTGTTTGATCCACCCTATTCCCAATGGGGAAAAGCCGGGCGCAAAAACGGGATTGGTCGTGCCGCGAGTCCATGCGTATCCATCTGCCGAACTCGCATAGCCAATATTGGAACTCGATAGGAGGCTGTAGCCTTGATACCAGAGGTGGTAGGTGCCGCCATCGTATAGTACGGAAAAACAGCTCAGGCTTTCGTCCCAGGCATTTGACGTACTTGAACCGCTGAACACGGGCACCGTACCGGCGGCCCAACTCGTACCTTTCCCGTCTGCGCGGCCGATATGGCGCGCGTCATTGTTATCCCTTGCAAGGAAGAAGATGGACGGCTGGCTACCGGCCACGCTTATGTTGGAGATATCACTCACGACCCAGGTTTGAGCCAGGCCTAAACTCTGGCTCAAAATGGGATTCGCTGTGTCCGAGGCCCAGTTTGTTTTTCCCGCGTGCAAGACAGTTACCCCGATATCACGATCGTAGGTTTCGGTGCCGCTGCTGATGCGAATAGAGTCGCTGACATAACCCACCGTGAAAGGATAAGAAGCGTGGAGCGCAACCGTCACGTATTTCGTTCCGCCTCCACTGATGGAACCGGTGGTCCCCGTGGAAATATCGAAGAAAAGCCCCGACTGGGCGCTGACCCCGTACGAAATGCTCTGGTTTGAGAGATTCGTTAGCGTGTACGACTTCTTGAGCGGATAAGGGCTCCCCCCTTCGTCAGCTGTGGCATTGAAGGGCTCATTGGGCGTGACCTGCAAAACAGGCCCCTGTTCGACGGCTGTGCTATCTCCCAGAACGTCGACGACAGTCTTGCTATCTCCCAGAATGTCGACAACTATTTTGCTATCGTCTAGAGCGTCGACAATGATTGTGCCGTCTCCCGGAATGTCTAGCGATTGGATATCCGAATCATTGAGAATCGTATCCTTCGCCAGATCACCTAGTGCATCGGTAGCGATGTCGATGCCCCCATCAACGCTCCGACATTGCCCATCGATGCACCTCTGCAAGGGTGGACAGCCGGGTGTGCATCGACGTTCGTCATAGGGGTGCCCCGGGGTGAGCGGGCACCCCAAGAGAAAGATCACACAGACCCACAAGGGGCTCGAAGTAAGTTTATTCACGGTAGTTGAGGTCGAATATAGCAGGCTCCGACTGTCCTGGGTAGTGCGTGCGGCTATTCGGGGGCCCGCCTACGCGAAAATCCCCCCCCCCAATAATGGTAGCGAGAACGCAATGCGGCGGTTAGCATCGTATCGATGATTGCAAAACGTCGGCTGCCGAAATGCAATTGAAGGAAGCTCGCGTTTGGAGCGTTCTTGCGGCCGCGGTCGTCATGGTGTTGCTTGTGGAATACACGCTCCGAGGATTCACAGGCCCCGCAGTCCGACTGGCCCGCCTATTCTATCCAGTATTGCTCTCGGGAGTTGCCGGCCTTATTCTGCATCAAAAGTTTCGACCGGCCTTGGAATCCATCGGCTGGCATCGGCCCGTCACTGCCGGGGCTGCCGTGGGCATGCTCGGCGCATTGCCCATGGGCCTCGTCCTAGCCATGACCCACAACCTCTCGGCTACCGCTCTCGCTGATCCACTGAGGCTTCTGGAAACCAGCCTCGGCGCAGCGTTGCGAGAGGAGACCTTTTTTCGTGGACTCATTTTCATCAATTTGTGGCGGCACAGCCGGCTGAAATTCAAAGGCGCGATGCTCGTATCGGCACTTCTTTTCGGCGCTGCCCATCTACCAGGACAATGGCAGACGGCCAGCGCTACGTCGCTTTTGGGAATTGCGGTCCTCACGGCAGCGGGGGGCGCGTTCTATGCGTGGCTTGTCGCGCAATGGCAGAGCCTATGGCTCGCTATCTCGTTGCATGCCGGTATGAATCTTTTCTGGTCGCTATTCGCCGTCGGAAGCCATGCAGCGGCGAGCGGGTCGACGGGCCAAACTTCCCGTATCGTGACAATCGTATTCATGGTCGTCATAACGGAACTACGGCGACGAAAACGTGAACGCGCAGATTCGCTATGACGTATGGGCGTAGATCAATCGTTGCCGTAGCCGAATTCCAATTCGAAATTCCTGGCAACCCGTTGACCGGTATGCGGCGCATCCGGATGGTTGAAGACCACCAAGCCGCGATACGCCGACGCGTTGCTTCGCGTGCGCGCCATGCGTTCTACCCAACCAGGAGGATACGCACCGTAGGGTATCGCATTGCTCACGTTGGCCCTGGCCCAAGTGGAAACCCACGACGTGCAGTTATGGCTGCCAGATTCACTGCCAGAAATATAGGGCGGGGTACCGCCGTTGTAGTCCGTGCGGCCTAGCGTGCCGCGAAAATCGTTTTGGATAGCGCCCAAGTAGTCGTTGAATGCGCTGAGTTGTGAGTTCTTCAGTTTGATGAGCACCGTGCGTACCTCTCGGCGTTGCCTCCACCCAACTTCCACCTGCCATGACCGCTACCATGAAGACAAACATCAATCTGATTCTGAACATTCTGACCTACCTACGTTTGGGGTGCGCATCCGGCTGACCTCGGCACACATCCTATCCGCCGAGAGGCAGAGCAAGCGGCAAGCCAACAGCACCGCGCCGACAATGGTAACGATTTCCATCGATAGCCCACTGCAGACCTGGCCAGAGAAAAATTTCCGAAATTGAAACTCGGTCAACCCCTGTTCTTCACCGCTGGAATTCAACGTGCCCTTCCGCCTTCTGGACAAAGAAAATATTCGCTCAGCTATTTACAGAAAAGTCGGACCTCAACTATATTCGTCGGCCCAAATCGAAAAGGACCCCTACGCGTGAAGTTTCTGTCGGTTATCAAAAGCGTTCCTACCTGGCTCGACGTCGCCGGACGAACCAGTGCGTTTGGTTCAATCGCGATTATCGACCCAACGAAGGAAGGCAAATGGGGGCGCTGGGCGACACGAAGCTATTACCGTTCCCTATGTCAGAAATACGGCATTGATGTTGAATTGGTCAATGGTGAGTCGTTGGTCGATACCCCTCAGGCGGTCACCATTTCCAACCACCAAAGCCTGGTCGATGTCGTCGCTATCGGCGCTGTATTCGACCGACACCTGCAATTTCTCACCCGAGACACGCTCTTTCGTTTTCCGGTTTTTGGCCGCGCTATGCGGAAGGTGGGCATGCTGCCGGTAAAATTCGCCAAGGGTCGGGTCAATGGACATTTGGAAGAGGCGATTCACAGCGCCATCTCCTCGGGGGCACAGCTCTTCTATTTCCCCGAAGGCACGCGCAGCAAAGATGGGAGTCTGGGCCGATTCAAACGCGGTGCATTTTCTGCCGCGGTCCAAGAAAACCTGCCCATTCTCCCGCTGGTCGTTCAGGGCAGCCGTGAGCTCATGTATAAGGGCGCCCTCAGAATCAGATCGAGCGCAAAAACCAAGGTGCGTGTCCGTGTGCTGCCCCCACAATGGCCCCAGTCGACGGGCGACGTCGAAGACCGTATGGTCGAGCTCCGCGACCGATGCCGTACACTCATTGCGGAAGCATTGGACGATAGCTAGGCTGAAATCCGGCCCTGTGCAGAACCTATATTCTGCATAAATTCTAACACTTATGACGTTGTCGCCGGGACATCCTTGACACTTCGGCGCGAGGCGTTATTTAAGAGCCCACTACGGCGATTACCGCCTAAAGAATAATGAGACTATGAGAAGAAATCGCGCTGATTTGATCGACGAACTGGTTGCCGTACTCGAATCCACCCTGGCCAACCGCTCCGATAATGAACTGGAAACACTTTTGGAAACGCTATCGTCGGGCGCCGCTGCCTTTGGCTCCCACCCGCGAAATGGCTTGGCTACCGCCAACAACGAGGCCCTTGTCATGCTCGATCCCAAGGCGAGCAAAGAAGACGTGCTGAACGCCCTTCAAGAACTCGTCGACCAACTCGAACTAAACTGGGACCTGGTCGAAAACCAGATCCGCATTAGTCCGTCGTTTATCGCCGACCGCATGTACGGTGACAAAGCACTGCTGAACTAGTAAGGGTTGCTGGCTTTCCCAACTCTGCCAAGCCCACCCACTACCCGCCTCTATTCGATTGCAAATTTCTTGATTAACTTGGTGGGCTTGTCCGCTCGAATCGTGATCGCGAAAGTCTCGTTGATCTTGAACTTGTCGTTGCGCAGCGTAACCGAATGACGGCCAGCCGCGAGTTTGATCTTCCGCTGAGGTGTGTTCAGCCCGGTTGCTCGCCCGTCGATTAGAATGCGCGTCCAAGGCTTGGAATTAACCATAAGGATTCCATCCTTGGCTTCGGCAATGGCGGGCTTGACGACTTTCGAAGGCACCTTCTTCGGCTGTGGCGGTCGCGTCTTTTTGACGGGCGGCGGATTCTTAGCCACAAACTTAAAAGGCGTCTTCGTCCCACTCACCTTAGTGATTGGAGTTTTCCTGGCTGGCTTCGTCCGATTGGCCGGCTTAGCTGCTGTGGTAGCTTTCGCTACGGCAACGACGGGCGTCTTCGAAGCAGCACCATTCGCCGCCTTAGCTGCCACAAGCGTCTTCGGCTTCCGCCCCTTTCGCAGTAGCGCAGCCTCCAATGAGACGTCTTTACTCTCGTTGAATACGACCGGTTGCCGCCATTCGTCGTAGCCCTTTCGCTGCACCACGAGATGCAGCGTCTTGCGACTATCCACTTCGACAGTAAGTGGTGCAACACCAAGAGCGCTTCGGACGCCACCCTCTTCCAGAAAAACCTGAGCGACTCCCAAGGGCAGACTTGTCACCGTGAGCTTGACCTTGTACGGCAAGAGTTCGGGCGAGAGTTTCAACACCTCTTTCGATGCAACTGTAAACGTATGAGACCACGGACGATGGTCTGCCAAGCGTGCTTCTAGCCGATGTTTTCCCGGTGCCATTTCACTCATGCGCAACGGGGTCTTAACATCCTGTTTGACCCCATCGAGAAATACGTCCGCTTCACTCGGCCGGGTACGCAATTCTACGCTTGCGGGTGGTACGGCTTTGAGGACAGGGCTGACGCTTCTCACCGCGCCAGGTTCAACCTCGACGGTATCCTCCCAGGGGAAATGGCCGGTATGATGAACAGCGACCATGTAGAAGCCGGGCTTGAGTGCCCCGATGGACGGGGGTGTTCCCGAGGGCGACTGAGGCTGACCATCGATGAATACCCGCGCGCCAGTGGGTAGCGCGGCGAGTTGGATGCTCCCGGGCCTCTTGAGGAAGTGTGCAAAATAGTAAAAGACGCCGCCCCCGAGAAGCACACCGATCAGCGCCATCGTGATGTACGTGGCGAAACGAAATCGGCGCGCAGATGTTGCGGGAGGCAGGGTAACCGTAGCAGGCGTTGGCGTGGAAATACGCCGCACGGGTGGCGGAGGCAATTCCTCCGACGAGTCTGACGAATCCACCGACTTTGATGACACGTCCGACGGCACCTGGGGGGTATCCCCGGGCGTAACCACAACCTCTTCGTCCACTTTCACTTCAAGGAAATTCGCGGGTACCTGAAGCTGTGGCGAAGATGTCGAAGGCTTGTCGTAGATATGGGTTTCGGCCTCTTCGTCCTCCCACTGCATGTCTTCGGCTGGTGCAGTATCTTGCACCACTGTGTCCGACGAGGGCGGTTGCGGGAGTTCAGCGACATCGCTCTGGCGATATTCCAAGAATTCTGGGGCATCCTCCATCGGCACGGGCTGCACAGCCGATGCAGGATTTTCAGCCGGCAGATTGCGCTCTGCTTCTATTTGCCGATCTTCTTCTTCGATCTCCCGGGCGAAATTGCGTTTCATCCACGCTGCAAGGTCTTTGCGCGAATAGAATTCGCCCGACGTATACATATACGCTTGGAGGTCGTCATGAAGGTCGATGGCGTTTTGATAACGCTCGTCAAAATCCTTCGCGAGAGCGCGAAGTACGATTTGTTCGAGTTCGCTACCGATGCGACGGTTGTAGGTACTCGGTGGCAAAATTTCGACGTTACGAACTTTTTCAAGCGTGGCGAAGTCGCTTTCGGATTGGAAGAGGCGTTCGCCGGTGAGCAACTCGTAGAGAACAATACCTACGGAGAAAATATCGGAACGGCGGTCGAGAGGTAGCCCACGAACCTGTTCCGGCGACATATAGCCAAATTTTCCCTTGAGGATCCCCGCCTGGGTTTTGGACCCTTTGCCGGAAGCTTTGGCGATACCAAAGTCGACGAGTTTGATTTCCCCTTCGTACGAACAGATAACATTTTGTGGGCTGACGTCTCGGTGAACAAGACC
>Ga0257122_1001236_pt1 | contig 18757 bp, 15 predicted proteins | sample SI106_120metaG_FD_190146 | JGI IMG/M metagenome (GOLD analysis project Ga0257122, IMG submission 190146) | Marine microbial communities from Saanich Inlet, British Columbia, Canada - SI106_120 | ecosystem: Environmental > Aquatic > Marine > Inlet | place: Canada: British Columbia | collected... | reverse complement strand
CAGTGCCACAGTAGTTCGCGGTCCCACGGGTCCTGTCCGACGAGCAGCGGCTTGATCACGGACTCCACTTCGGCAGCATTCGCGCCGTAGAAGTAAGAGTGAACGCCGCCGGAGGAGTAACCGACCTGCCCACTATCGGTCGAAATACGCGTGATCGACTGCACGCCGTCGTGCTGCGCCGACGCCTCGCCGTAACCCCACTTGGTCCCACGGCTATTGATCGGCAATCGGAACGAGATGACCTCAACGTCGGTGATCTTCAAGAAGCTCTCCAGTCTTCGATTTTAGCGGGCGCCGTACGCCGTCCAGTCATCCGGCACGTCTGCAAGTGCAATTGGGGTTCCGTCGACCGCGCTCTTAATGGTCGCTAGTGTTGCCGTCAGATCTGCGAGGCCATCTTCCGGCTTATATCGAGGTGGCATGCCATCAAGCACGGTACACGCGAAGTTACGCAGGGCGTTGCCATGCGCACGGTCGTAATAGGAGTTGTTGGACGCCCAGGACCTGTCTTGACCCTCTTCCGGATCGAAATAGGTCTCTTTACCGTTCGCAAAGAGCGTGACCGGTGCAACCTGCGGGAAGCCCGGCGCCGAGCCGCCACCCTCGCCAAACACACGAATCGTGCCACGAGTGCCCACTATCTCGGTGTGAAACCCGACGTATCGGCCGGCTTCAGGTTCGTTGTCCGCTTGCATCCATATTCCGTCCGCCTCGCCACCTTCGTACATCCACGTTACCGCCGTGACCCCGCGCAAATGTGCTTCACGGCCTTCCCCGTGTGGCCGAGGCAGCGCGTTCACGCGCTCTATAGCGGTCATACCGTTGAACAGACGGGCGGTGGCGAAGAAGTGGGGTGCATGATCCATCATCCACGGGAAGTCCCCACCACCTGAAAGCGCGGGATCGTAGCGCCATGCGATGTGATGCCCTTTGCCCCCGAGCCGGGCGTTCTCCGTTTCGTTAAATAACCACGGATCCCTGGTCGGACGAACCTGGAGGACCTCACCGATAGCGTCACCCTCGATCAGGTTCCTCGCGATCAGATGCGGTCCATGGAATACGTAACTCTCGCCAACCATGAGCCGAACGCCCGCATCTGACGCCGCCTGCAACATGGCCCGGGCTTCCCCAAGGCTGCGCGCCATCGGTTTCTCCACATACACATGCTTCCCGGCGCGTGCGGCCGCTATGGCCATCTCCGCATGTACGAAGGGCGGTGTAGCAAGGTCCACGGCATCGATGTCCGGGTCCGACAGCAGCTCTTCGTAACTTGAATAAGCCTTCTCGACGCCATGCTCTCTGGCCAGCACCTGAACGGCATCGGCGTCAACGTCGCACACCGCAGCGAAGTTCATCCGCTCAACCGTCGGGATAGCGTTCAGGTGCGCGGGCGCCGCGACCAACCCGGCCGCGCCTACCAGAGCTATGTTGAGCCTGTCCTCTGACATCGGAACTCCTGTGGCAGCCTTGCGGAATTGTTTATCAGCCGGTCGGGAGGTTTTTTACCTGTTCTGGACAACCTCGATACGTACGTCGTCCGGACCCTGCACGAACGCCACAAGGTTGCCACCCGGGATGTCGATGGGCCCTTCCAGAACAGGAGCCCCAAGCGCGCCCAGCCTCTCTATATCAGCCAGCAGGTCATCCGAATTCACGCCGAAATGCTCAAGACCCCAGTGCGAACCGGCGTCACCATCGGCCATCGTCTCACCATCACGCTCGCTTGAGATATTCACTACTAGCCCACCCGGCGACATGCAATTGAGTCGTCGATCTCCAACTGACCGCACAGTGTCGCTCACGATCTCGAACCCGAACGCCTCCACGTACCACTCGGCGGTCCGCCGCGGGTCGGGCGCTTTCAGGTGGATGTGATTTATCTCAAATGCCACGGCATCATCTCCAGAACGGGCTCAACGGAAACAAAAACGCCCGGACACAGCGGCCCGGGCGTTTTCAGTTCAATCTAGATCGGTACTAGGGCCGCTGAATCAGCTCGATGCGGATCGGTCCGGGAGCTGAAATGAAAGCGATCTTGAGGCCGCCACCGGCTTCGATCGGGCCTTCTTTCAACTCCGCTCCGAGGCCCTTCAGGCGCTCGATCTCGGAATCCATGTCGTCGACATCAAATCCAAAGTGCTCCAACCCGAAGCGGGTCTCTGCGCTCGCCGGCTCCATCTTCTCGCCCAGGTTCACACGCTGGCCGGAGATGTTGATATTGAAGCCCTTCGCGTCGAAGCAGTTGATAAATCGGTCACCGCCAGCTTCACGCATAGCGTCGCCGCGAATTTCCAGTCCGAATGCCGCAACGAACCAATCCGCGGTCTTTCCGGGGTCTTCTGACTTCAGGTGGACATGGTTTACGAAATGTGCCATTGGATTCCTCAGGCAGCTCAAAGCTGTCACGTATTGCAAGGTTGATGTTTCGTCGCACGAGATTATTCCCCGTGCACAGACCGGTCAAGGAGCGACAGGCTCCCGCGCTTAAATCCCGATCACCTCAAACATCACGCCGTAGTCGACGCCGAGTCGTTCACCTGCCGCTGCCGCGCCCCAGGTCAGAAACTCCTCGGGGTCGAAATCAAACGACAACCCCTCGATGTACTTCTTGTGCTCTTTGAGAGAGGCGATACCACGGTCAAGTGAGTCCGTAACATCGACGCCGTGCGATGGGCTACCCGATCCGCCTGTCAGCACGGAGTGAACACCGTCCCAGGGTTCGAATCCCTCTTCCAGTAGTTCAGGAAAGATCCATCGATTACCGGCATCACGCGCCGCATCGAGAACGGCCAACCCCGCCCAGCGGTGATCCGCCATGTTGAGCTTTCCGCTCGGGAAGGTCAGCCGGTGGTTCCCGCTGATGACTACTTCAGGGCGATATTTTCGGAAAGCGCGCGTAATGTCCCGTCGCAGGTCCATCCCGTACTCGATCACGCCATCCGTATAGCCCAGGAAATCGACCGTAGATACGCCGACCTTCTCCGCACCGGCCACCTCTTCAGCCTCTCGTAGCGGCCCAGCATCGCGCGGGTGCATCCCATCAATACCTGCTTCACCCCGGGTGAGCAACAAATACGTGACCTCCTTGCCTTGATCGGTCCATCGCGCTATCGCAGACGCCATCCCGTACTCAAGATCGTCCGGGTGTGCGGCAACCGCCACCGCCCGATCCCAGTCCTCGTCAAACGGAAGAAGTTTCGGCGTGTTTTCCGTGCTCATTCCTGATCTCTTTCTGATTCGCTGTCGGGATTCTGACTTTGTGGCCCAGTATCACTCATCGAAAGGCCTGGACGGGAACCCGGTCCCGCCACACGAACCTGAGCGAACCGCTGCATTCCTGCGGCTGCCGCCCGCCGTGCATAACTAGCCCGCTGTTTAGTGCCGAATGAACGCCTCAGGACCACGGCAAATCCAACAAAAGCCAGTAGCCCCAACCCTCCGGAAAGTCCCTGTAACTGATCTGCTCCCGGGAGCGACCCAAACCCGTACACAACTCTGAGCGCCACGCTTGTGTTCAATGAAACCAGCACCACATCCATCAGCCAGTGCATGGGCGCTTCCGTTCCCTCAAACAACGTGAGCATCCTGATTCCGACACCAAAGATGATCATCGTCACGAACCCGAGCGTGAAGGCATGGGTGATCGGGGCCGACATAGGAGCGCTCAGAATGCGGTCATCGGACAACATCCCGATAGCGTCCAGAACGATCAGTCCCGCAGCGACCAGCAGCCACGCAAACGCCCCCCGGATGAACCACTCGTAGCGGGTATATGTGCCCTCGATATAGGTGTTCTTCCGGGCTGGCGGTTCGAAAATGCGCAGCGCTATCACGAATGCCACAAACCCTGCCGCCTGTAGAAGCAATCCGATGGCGGCCGTCTCGTCCGACTCGGCCCGGTACCGGGCGATCACGTACCAGGCCGTGCCAACATTCAACAACGCCAGGGCAATCCACGTTAACCAGCGGAGGGTGGGTTTGAGGGCCAGGAAGCCCACTATCGCCCGGGTAGCCACGCCCATGATGAAGATAATCAAGAACCCAACGAGTCCGGCATCGATCATGGCGATGTTCCACAACCCGGGTGCAGCGATAGCGTCTGTATCCGCCATCCGAAACACGATCCGCGCATGTAACACCGCAGCCACAACGCCCCAGACAATCGCCGACCATAGCCACGCCTCTGTCTGAGAACGAGGGTTTTGCCCGCGCACCAACGCCCGTCCAAGTACGACGGCGTAGATCAACATCCCGGCCAGTAGCACGACGCCGGACGCGTCCAACAGGTCCGGGCTGAACGGCCTCCTGTGGAGTGACTGACCAAAGAACCTGAGCGACACTCCCAGAACTATCAGCGTCAACACAGCGCGTTGCGGCCACGGGAAGTCCATTGGTCCATTACGGAACCTCGGCACCACGTGGAACGACACGCCCATCAGGAACAAACCGCCCCAGCCGAAGATCTGCGCAACGCCGTGAGCCTGCCCATGGACGATCCACCACAATCCGCGGTCGATCCCAAACGCGGGCGCAAACATCATTCCCGCGCCGGTGCCAAATCCGTAGACCAGCGCAACAATCAGTGAGGTCCAGATAAACGGCCGATACAGGCGTTGTACCGACCACGGGGTAACGGCGTAACGGCCCTGACGTGATTCGGGAGTAACTCCTGGAGGCGGACCTTCCCCTCCGGGTCTCCCGCCCGACATCATCACTGCATCAACTCCAGAAGACCGTCATGCGCTTCGGGCCAGGCCGCAACCATCACAGGCCAGGGTTCGCGGACGTTCCAATCGAGCGGCTCTCCATCTGCATCGGTGATCTTGATTCCCAGTTCTTCCGCTATGGCCACACCAGCGGCGAGGTGAACCGTGCCAACGCCGTAACAGACCACTCCGGCAAGCCGTCCCAGGCATAGCTGGCTTAGCGGGTAGGCCATCGACGCGTACGTAGTCGTGTGATCGACGCCGCGGACCCAGCTGAGACTTCCATCGCTCATCATCGTGGCCGCCCGATCCGCCCCGCTTATCTCAAGATCGACCAGTTGTTCGGACAGCTTTCCGGTCGGCGGTTCCGCAACCCATGGTTCACCGTTTCGGGAGACTCCGCGTCCAGTTACAGAGGTCAGCGTCTCGCGCATAGTTGGAATAGTTACCGCACCTAGTAGTGGAGATTTCTCGTCCATGAGGGCGACGTTGACGCCCCAGTGACCGAGACCGGCGGCATACGGGACAGTCCCGCAAAGAGGATCGACTGCCCATCGGAGAGTCGAGCCCCCATCGCCGGTAGTGCTCTCCTCGGACTCGATTCGGTCGGTCACATCAAACTTACCTAGCACTTCGGCGATCGCTTCATCGGCGGCGATGTCAGCGTTTGTGACCATCCCGCCATCCGACTTGAAACTCCGTTCAAGCGTGGTGTCCCCGGCGTCACGGAAGCGCGCCAGAAGGACCTCGGCAGCCGTTCCACACGCGGTTATCGCCGCAAGCAGGGCGTCCCTGCGATTGAATTCCGTCAACTGGTACGCGCCGCAGCGCCGCTGAGAATCTCGCGACCGACACGGAGAATGTTTGCCGTGTTCTCCGCCATGTAATCGGTCAGCATTTTGGATGCAGCATCCCGGTCACCGGCGTCAATCATCCCACGGGCCTGACCCGCCATGGCATACGCAGAACCAAACATACCCTTCTGAAGATCCCACCAACCCTCGTGTATCTCCTTCATCCGGTCCGGACCTCCCGCAAAGCCTTCCTGCCCCAACGCATAGAACATCCACCACGGGCTGTCATCCGAATAACCCCCTCCGCCGACCGACAGAACCTCGGGCAGATCACCCTCGATGAACACCGGAAAGAACAGGGCCATACACGGCGCGTACATCCCACACCAGTACACCGGCAGCCTTGAACCGTCCGCACATAGATCCGCCACAAGACTGGCGGCCGTTACCCCACCCTCGGCCGCGGGGTGCGTGCAGATGCCCCGCATATCACCCGGAACCGACTCGAATGCTCCAGCATCGCTCTCAGGTGCGCCGTGGTCCGATAACGTCAGCATCAGCTTGCCGAAATCTATAGCGCCATCGTGGTGCGCCAGTATCGAAGACGAACGTGATTGTCGCCGTGTGCCTGAATTCGCTTCGTCAACGGCTGAGTAGGTTGAAGTCCAGTCAAAAGCCTTCCCATTGGATGCGTCAAACAGCCCGTGCTTAATCGCCTGAGCTTCCGCACCGCCTGACATCTGGACCGTCGATGCTTGGGCCACCGAGTCCATACCGCTCACATTGCTGATGCTGTGAGCACCGGTCACGGTCCGAACCGCCCACTCATGGCCTACCGTCTCCACGACGTAAGCCTCACCCGGATCAGCCACCAGGTAGATGTTGTCGTACATCCTGATGCCGTCTGAGTTCGAAAACTTGCCCTGCCCGTACTTCTCGACCAGCCCCGTAATAACGTTCGTCGCCTCTTCTGCAGTTGCGCCACGCTCAAGTGCGAGCCGCAGGAGCTCCATCCCGACAAGCTTTTGTTCGTCGGTCTCCGGCAACAGCGACGGCAACGCTTCGTTCCCGATCACCACCTGGTGTTCATTGAAACCGTGTTCGTAGCCCCAACACCAGTCCGGACGTGACCCGATATGTCGATACGCCGGAGACGGACCATCGATAGACACAAACTGTGTCCTCGCCTGGGCGCTTGCGGACGCAGCGTGTAGTTCCAACGGCTGCGCCTCATCCGCCGGGCGATCGCTGTTCTTGGCAAACAGCGTTCCTCCGCCTTTTGAGGAAGCTCCGGTAGAAACCATCGTGTCGCAGCTTAGATATGCGCCCGGTTGCCGCCGATCTACCGGACCCGGGATCGAGCCCGGAGCATCGTCCAGAACATTGCTACGTCGGTCCATATCCGCCTCTAATCGATGCCCTCTCGGGCCTGTGATTCCACGATTGTCGCAATGCTACACAACCACTCCGTCCGAAGACAGATCAACTTCATCACGCCGTCGCCCAGCCGACACACCTGGATGCGTCTTTAAACAATGGCATCCGGCCGATCACCTGCGGATAGCTCGGGCTTGCGGGATGCGAATACCGCATCTGCGTTTTCCAGCAAAACCACTCGCACAATCCATGACCTCCGCCCAACATCGAGAGAGGTGTCATCGTGGCAGGTGGTTTTACGGTCCTCTTTCCCGATAACACCCCCGGTGCAACCCATCTGCGGAGCAACAGCAAGGCCCTATGTCGACCGAGCCGATAGCAGAACAAGACGTTCAGGACTCCAACAAACTGGGCGTCTACACGATCGTGGAATCAGTAGCTGAGACGCCGATGACGTTCGTCTACAAGGCGACCGACTCCACCGACGGACGCTCTGTAGCCCTTCGTGTATCCAACGCAGCCTTACTTGCCGATCCAGATCGTCTTCGTGGGCTGCTGGAATCGTCAAACCAGATCGCATCGATCCAAAACGAAACATCCTCCGTGTGTTCGATATCGGCGGAGAGGGTGGACGGTTCTTCGTTGCTACCGAGCTGCTGCCACAGAGCCTTGAGATCAACCTGGAATTCAGCGGACAGATGTCATTCGGCCAGGCATCTCGCCTCTCGGCAGACATAGCAAACGGCGTTGCAGCCGCACACGAAAAGGGGTTGCTTCATTCAGGCCTGTCGCCCCATAACATCCTCGTTGGGACTGATGGCGTGGCCAAGGTAGGTGACTTCGCTGGTGCCGCCATTTCTCGTCCGGCAGGACGCCTACCTTATTTCTCGTCCGGGCAGGCGACCGGCAATCCCACTATGCAGGCCAGCGACATCTACTCGTTAGGCACCCTGCTGTATCACATGCTCGCCGGGCAACCGCCATTCCCTGTGACCGACCCCCGGAAGCTCCTGACGGCACATGCACAGTTATCCGGGCACTTCGAGCAGACCTCAAGGTGAAGTTCTCCAAACTGGTCATGTCCTGCCTGGAGAAACTTCCTAAGAACCGTCCGACCTCGATGCGCGAGCTGGCCGGCGAGTTGGCAGCAATCGCAGAGAAAACGGTGCAGTAGCCGGATGTGAGGTGTTCAGCCCTCTGGTCGGACCATGGGCGGCCGTCGGGGACATGGCACGCGCACGTTACCTCCACTCAGCCGTGGTGTGCGACAACGGCAACGTCGTGGTCGCCGGAGGACATGCGGACGACTCCACCTGTGTCGCAACGGCCGAGAATTTTGACCGGGGCACCCATGGATGGACGCAGGCCGGCCGAATGTCCCAGGCCCGGACGTGGCACACCGTGTCACTACTCAAGGACGGCAGAGTTCTCGCTGCAGGTGGCTACGCAGAGCTACTTGGTGGAGGGCAGTTCCTGGACTCCGTAGAGATACTGGACCTCGTCGCCTGAACGCGTAATTTTCTGGTCTGAGCCCCTCCCTTGAAGACTAGCGCAACCGGATTCCGTCGGTTACTACGCGTCAACGTAGGTGTTCGTGCGGACGCACCCCACGCCGCGCGCTGGCACGATGGAATCAATCGGATCGAATAGCGGACCGAGAGCTCGGGAAAGGGGAGGCCGTTTACTCCCGTGTCCCGGCTGGTTGAGCTCTTGTCACCGTACCGGGCCGTCGCTTAGAGGGAGCCCTGCGACCACAGATGGTGGAAAACACAGCTACAGCACGCCGCATAGGCAAATACACCATCCTGGAAGAGCTCGCAGGATCCGGTAACTCAAATGTGTACCGGACATTCGACCCTTCATCCAGCCAGATGGTAGCGCTCAAAGTTCTCGGCGAAGAGCTGACAGGTGACTTCAGTTACGCCCAGACATGGGAAGCCGGTGCGGAAGCCCTTGCCGGTATAGACCACCCTAACCTTGTGCGAATTTTCGCCGTAGGTAAACACGAAGGTGCCCCGTACATCGGGCAGGAATTCCTGTCCGATGACCTCACCTCCATCATCGGCCTTGCCGAACCTATCAGTCTTGAGCGCGGGATCGAGCTGGCCAAGCAAGTCCTGGCCGGCCTTGCCGCTGCTCACTCTGTCGGCGTAATCCACGGCAACCTCAAACCGACCAACATACTCATCGGCACGGATGGACAGGCCAAACTCGCAGACTTCGGGGTCGTGAGAACCGCCGACATCTCTGCAGCGATGGGTGTCGGTGCTGAGCGCACCCTCCTCCTCCAGTACATCTCGCCGGAGCAGGCCCGAGAATACGAGATAGACGCCCGGACCGACGTGTACGGTGTCGGCTGTCTCCTGTACCAGCTATTCACGGGTAAAGCGCCCTTCGAGGACCTTGAACCCGGACCAGTCGTCCGCGCCCAGATCGGCGACGACCCGGCACGTCCTTCAGAGGTCCGGTCTGATCTCCCGGAGAGAATCTCTGATCTGATAATGGTCGCCCTCTCCAAAGACCCGGCACAACGATTCCAGTCGATGTCTGACATGATCGCCGGTATGGATGGCGCAGTGGTCGCCATGAACGAGCCGGAGGACGACGGGAAGAAAAAGAAGAAACGCCGAGACGCTGCGGACCCTGAGGGCCCCAAGCCCCGACAAAAAGGTGGCATCGGGTATGTGATGCCGGCCGGTGAGTGGAGCTCAGGCAAATCTTTGCTCGGCGCACGCGCTGAACACGCTGCTACGACTTTGAAAGACGGACGGGTCCTCGTGTCCGGTGGCCAGCGGGACAGCGGTGCGGCCGAAATCTTCGATGCATTCTCCGACAGCTGGTCTTCTGCCGGGTCTATGACGCACCCAAGAACCCGCCACACATCAACCGTATTGGCCGACGGTCGGGTCCTGGTAACCGGCGGCTACAAAAACCTTGAAGCGTTCAGGGCATGCGAAATCTACGACCCCGAGTCGAATTCATGGTCCGCTACCGGTGATCTGCTGGCTCCACGGGCCGGTCACACCGCCACTCTCATGAGAGACGGCAGAGTTCTTATTGCCGGGGGCTACGGCACCGATGGTATCGAAAGCTCCGCCGAGTTGTTCGATCCTAAAACGAAGACGTGGGCAAAGATCGCTCCAATGGCCAAACAACGATCAGAGGCCGTCGCCATCGGAGTTCCGTCCGGTAACGCCGTGATATTCGGCGGCCTGGGCGAAGACGGCCGTGAGGCTTCCGTCGAGATCTTCAACCCGAAGAAAAATTCATGGTCGCCCGGCCTTCCAATGAAAACCGCACGGAGTCGTCACACCGTTTCAGTACTCCACAACGGGAGACTGTTGGTGGTTGGTGGTGAAGATGAGGACGGGGATCCCGTCGCGTGGGCCACTGTTTACGACCCGTTTCGCGGCGAATGGGCCGACGCCGGCGCACTGACCGACCCCCGTTCCCAGCACTCCGCAACGGTGTTGCCGGACGGACGCGTCGTGGTCACAGGTGGCATGGACGACGAAGTGGAGCTCCTCTCCACCGAGATCTACGATCCTCTGAGCAACACTTGGTCTCTCGCAGCCAGCCCGGAGTCGGCCCCCCTGTGGCACACCTCGAGCCTATTGGCGGACGGTCGAATCCTGCTGGTCGGCGGGTATGTGAACGACAACGTAACGAATACCACTCAGGAGTTCGATCCGGCGAGTGACGAGTGGTCACAGGCCGGTCGAATGTCGCAGGCCAGATACGTACACACGGACGTGACCCTCAAAGACGGCCGGATAGCAATCACCGGCGGCTGGGACGGCAATGCCCCGGTCGGTCCAGTAGAAATCTACGACCACTCAAAGAAATCATGGACCCAGTCCGGAACCCTGTTAACGCCCCGATTCGACCACAGATCAATCCTCCTGGATAACGGGAAAATCCTCATCGTCGGTGGTCGAGCCGGCCAGGAAGTGCTGGCGGAAGCCGAGTTGTTTGACCCGGGTTCAGGTACTTCCGTGCTAACCGGAGCCATGGCAACAGCACGCTCTGAGCATTCGATTGCTTTGCTTCCAGACGGTCGCGTGATCGTCACGGGAGGATGGGACGGTAGGTCCATCTTCCCGAGCGCCGAAATCTGGGATCCAAAATCCGGTGAATGGACAGAAGTTACCCGGATGCACGAACCTCGCCGTGGTCACACGCTTGTGGCTATGAACGACGGTAAAGTGCTGGCCGCCGGTGGTTGGTCGGGTGATCACGAGCTCGTAGCCGCTGAGGTGTACGACACGGAGACGGACGCCTGGGGTTCGGCCGGAAATATGAACTCCCCACGCTATCTACACACAGCGACAGTACTGACCGACGGACGAATTCTCATGACCGGGGGTTGGAGTGGTGAAAAGGTCGCCAACACCGCGGAGATCCACAAGCCCGGAACACGAAAGTGGAACAAGATCGGCAAAATGGGCGAGGCTCGGTATGTCCACAGCGCTCTGCTACTGAAGGACGGACGCGTACTGGTCGTCGGCGGCAGGGCCGGCAGGTTCATGTCACTCTCCACGGCCGATATCTGGGACCCGGTGAAAGGCACCAAGAGCCCGTGGGTGGCCGCAGGCCGGATGGCGTCCGCTCGTCTCTGGCACACGGCATCGCTCCTACCGGACGGCAACGTACTGGTAGCAGGAGGCTGGACTGAGATTCTGGGTTCTGGACGCTTCATGGAGAGCGCTGAGATATTTGACCTGACCGAGTTTGACGCGCTCACAGGCGGACCGGACGCAGCCGAAAATCCTGACGCAGCTGCACCTGAAGATGCGGTTAACGACGAATCGTCTAATAACTCAGATGAAGCTCCAGTTGAAGAGGAGACTTCTGGCGAAGAGTCCGAGAAACCAGTCGAGGGTGCCGCCGCCTGAGTTATTACTTCAGCCGGTCACGCTCGCCGTTCTTTCGACGGCGTCGTACCAGCCGGTGATTAACCTGGCACGCTGGCTATCCGCCATCGCCGGTTCATAACGTGCACCGGCCCGCGACAATCGACCAACCTCGGCGTCACTCCGCCAAAGACCCATACCACGCCCTGCCAGAAATGCGGCGCCAAGTGCCGTCGTCTCGGCAATCTCTGACACTTCTACAGGTCGATCCAGTATGTCAGCCTGGAACTGCATCAAAAACGGGCTGGCCGTCTGCCCCCCATCCGCCCGGAGCGGAGTGCTTGAGCCTTTTCCAGATCCGGTCATCGCATGAATCACGTCCCTGACCTGGTAGGCCGTGGCCTCCAGCGCAGCGCGAGCCAGGTGCTCACGTGAAGATCCCCTGGTCAGCCCGGTGATGGTACCGCGGGCATCCGGATCCCATCGAGGCGCGCCAAGCCCGACGAACGCCGGGACCATGTAAACGCCATCGTTATCGCCGAGCATCACCGCAAGATCGTTCGCTTCTGACGCAGATCCGATCACCCCAAGACCATCCCGCAGCCATTGGACGGCCGCTCCGGTCACGAATACGCCGCCTTCGCTGGCATATGCGCGCTTGGAGCCGACCTGCCAGCCAACGGTCGAAAGAATCCCTGCTTCGGGCGAAGGCACTCGCTGACCGGCGTTCGTGAGCACAAATGCACCCGTCCCGTACGTGCACTTGGTCATTCCAGTCTTGAAACACGCCTGTCCAAACAGCGCAGCGTGCTGATCTCCGGCCACACCGGTGATGGGAATTTCAGCACCCAACACGGAAACGTCCGTTATCGCAAAGTCTCCTGCGGATGGCAGCACATCAGGAAGGATCGCCTCGGGGATGGCGAACAGATCAAGCATCGCCGGGTCCCACTCAAGATCCTGGATGTTGAGCAGCATCGTTCGAGACGCATTGGTAACGTCCGTGACGTGACTCTTTCCGCCGCTGAGCTTGTACATCAGCCAGGAATCAACGGTCCCGAAACACAACTCTCCGTCTTCCGCCTTGCGCTGACCGTTTGGAATACGATCAAGCAGCCATCGCAACTTGGTGGCGGAGAAGTACGGATCAACAACGAGCCCGGTATGGTCGCGGATCACCTCGGAGTGGCCTTTGCGAATCAGCTCTGCGCAGGCATCCGCCGTACGCCGACACTGCCACACGATTGCGTTAGATACCGGCTCGCCGGTCATCTGGTCCCATACGACCACGGTCTCACGCTGGTTCGTGATGCCAATAGCGGCAATCCCGTCCACACCAACGCCTGACTTTTTAATCGCATCTCGCGCCACAGAAAGCACGCCGTCATAAATCTCTGACGCGTCGTGTTCCACCCATCCCGGTTGAGGGAAGTGCTGGGTTAGTTCTACCTGCGCTGATGCAACCGGCCGCGCCTGGTCGTCAAATACGATGGCGCGGGAGGATGTCGTGCCCTGGTCGATAGCAAGAATGTGCCGACCTTCGGACACGATCACCCTCAAAAACGCTTAAAAACTGCTTCCGGTAGTTGCCTCAGGATCAGGCGTGAGACTCCAGGGTCCGTCGCCGCGGCAGGTTGCCCACGCCGGGACCGGGCGTTCCCGGCAGAATTTCGTTTACCTCAGCCATCTCTTCCGCGGTGAGGTCCCAGTCGGCGGCTTTGGCGTTCTGCTCTATCTGCTCGATACGTGTCGCACCGGCGATCACTGACGACACCTCGGGGTGTCCGAGCAACCATGCGAATGCAAGCTCGACCATCGTGTGACCGTGCTCTCCAGCAAACGATTCAAGTGTCTCAAGGACGTCAAAGTTGGCGTCCGTAAGCTGTGCATCCGCCATCCGCTGCGTCCCGGCAAGACGTGTGCCTTCCGGCAAATCGGCTCCACGCTTGTACTTACCGGTCAGGAAACCGGAAGCAAGCGGGAAGTATGGGAGGATTCCGGTCGAGTACCTGGCGCTCGAATGGATCAGTTCCGCCTCAACGTCACGTTTCAGCATCGAGTACTCGGGCTGATTGCTTACGAACTCTACCCAGCCATTTCGACGTGAAACCTGGATAGCTTCCACCATCTCCCACGCCATGAAGTTGGAGCAGCCTACGTAGCGAACCTTACCGGCGGCGACGATGTCATCCAGCGCACGCATCGTCTCTTCGATCGGCGTGAGCGGGTCAACAATGTGCATCTGGTACAGGTCGATGTAGTCGGTCTGCAACCGTCGCAGACTCTCGTCTACCGAGTATTTCAGGTGTGCAGCCGACAGGCCGTCCCTGTTTGGACCGCCAGCCCAGGGCATCCCGGCCTTGGTTCCGATGATGACGTCCTTGCGGTAGTCCTTCACGCCACGGCCGATGAAGTCCTCCGAGATGCCACCGGAGTAAGAGTCCGAGGTATCGATGAAGTTGATGCCGTTATCACGACAGGCGTCCAACGCCGTTTTCGCGGATTCATAGTCCATCCGGCCGAGCATCTCGCCGAAATTGTTGGTCCCGAGGCCGATTGTGGATACGAGCAGCCCGGAGCTGCCAAGACGTCGGTACTTCATACGCGCAGTCATCTCCAATTTCGAATGTTCTCTAAATGTCCCACACGTCCGCTCATCGCGAACCGAAGGCGCTGCCGGATTGTAACGCCGCTTTTAGCTATGCCGGGAACTTTTATCGGCAAACAAGCGTCTTTAACTATGATGGCGGTGGCCGAAGCATGGATCGCGCCGCCGCCGTCCGATTTCCGAAAACGCAATTCCCCGATCCCCGCATCAGAAATACGACGAGGTAATGGCCGTGGCACGAATTCGTTTTGTACTCCTACTGGCACCAGTGTTGTTGATTGCACTTGTGATCACCGGATGCGGTGAGTCGAGAGATGGTTCAGCCGATGCGCCGAGCTTCTCCGAGACGAGTGGCTCCGACGGCGATTTCCAATCACGTCCTAGCGCGACTGCAGCCCCTGCCGCTACGGCCGCCCCTGCGGCCAGATTTGATCCGACCGATGACCTGTCAGGTCAACCGGGCTCGGATGGCGGCTCCGGTGAACCCGGTGATGTCGGCATCAGCAACACGGTCGCCAATAGCCTCGATATACGGATCCAATCTGCCGCGGCGTTGGACAGGATCATTGTCCGCACCGTGGACATGACGCTGGTAGTGAAGGATGTCAGTGAGGCGGTTACTGAGATCACAGAACTTGCCAACAACTCCGGAGGATGGGTCGTTGGGTCGACGAGGGACGGCAACCACACGGCGTTTATTTCATTTCGCGTGCCCGCATACGGACTTGACGCCGCACTTGACGATGTTCGTGCTTTAACCGTGGAAGTGAAATCCGAGAGCTCCTCGTCGCAGGACGTGACGGACGAGTACACAGACCTCGAGGCGCGCATCCGAAGCCAGAAGGCCAGTGAGGCGGCACTGATCACCCTTCTGTCCAATGCACAAACGATCCAGGACACACTGGATGTTCAGGTCGAGCTGAACAAGATCCGGGAAGACATCGAAAGCATGGAGGGCCGCCTGAACCTGCTGGCCCAGACCTCGGCCTTCTCGCTCGTCAACATCTTCCTCAACGCCGAGCCGACCGAGATGCAGGTAGACGCAGGAAGTGACGTGGCCGTCGCAGTGGGTCAGCCTGTGACCTTTACCGCAATGCTGGATGCGCCGGAAGGTACTGATCACTTTGAAATCGATTGGGACTTCGGCGACGGATCCCAGCGAATCGGCACCAACCGCACGGCCGCAACACTAATAGAGGGCCAGCGCATCACCGCCGCCGTTACGCACGTGTACCAGTCGGAAGACAACTCGCCATTTGTGGTGACCGTTGAGATCACCGGCATCGGAGACTCCGGCGTGGCCGAGGGTAAAGACACCCTCGTGGCTTCGGTCAGCAACATCCCGGTACTGGATGTATTTGCCGGTGAGTCGATCTCCGTTGAGGCCGGAGAAAAGGTCGGGGTTTCCGGCACGTTCACCAGGCCTGAGGGTGTGGACGATCTCACTTACCGCTGGGAGTTCGGCGATGGCTCGGCCGCTGTCGAGGGCACGCTGGCCGCAGGAGTGACCGTTGCCGAGGCCGAGCACACCTACGTCAACAACCGTCCCATCCCGTACACGGCAACTCTGGTGATCTCAGGAACTTCTGAGACCGGCGAGATCGAAGGTCGCAGCGTGCTGAGTGTGCGGGTGCGTGAGGCAGAGGGCTGGGTGATCGCCGACTGGAACGTTGGCGACACATTCAAAGATGGCGTACAGGTCCTATCTGCTGTCGGCGTATACGGAGTTCGAGGACTGGTTTGGGCATTGGCCCTAAGCCCGGTCTGGATCCTACTCATCGTGATTTTCGGCATCGGGCGATGGCAGTTGCGAAAGAATAGAGCGTAGGCCAACCGGCCGCTCTCCCCGTGGGGGAGGGCCGGTGTGAGGGAGGTTCAAGGTCTCGCACAAACGGAGTCTTATCTCAGTTCATCGTCGCCAAGATCACATCTCCCCGTGGCGGCCTGATAGCCTTTCCCTACCTCTTCCTGGCTACTGATCCTCCGGGCATTGAATATGTTCCAGGAGTATTCCCTTCATGGAGTCGGGTGGATTGATAATTACGTTGCGACCGAAGTGATCGCTGACTGGATGGACCTGAACATCGTGATCCCGCTCACCTCACAACCATCACTCCGATGACGGATGCAGACGCCGTTCGCAAGGAGTACCAGCGCGCCGAAGAACTGCGCCGCCGTGGTAACGACTCCGAGGCCGAGAAGGCCTTCAGGGAAGCTGTCGAACTTGGCCGCGTCGTTGAAAACAAGGAGGCGCTGGCGTGGGCCGCTGCCGCCTCATCAGGACTGGGGGTAGTGCTTCGTTACACCGGCCGCGTCGGTGAAGCTGCATCAGCCTGTCGAGAAGCAATATCACTTGGCGAGATGTCTGGGCCCGGAGAGGGCCTTGCGTGGGCGGCACGTGCTGCGCACAACCTCGGCGTACTGCACGCAGATGGCGGCAGGAACGCCGAATCGGACGAGTCATGGCGCCAATCAATCGAGCTTGGACGCACATCTGAGACCGAACGAGGCGCCGTGTGGGCGGCACGTGCTTCTCACAATCTCGCTGCCCTGCTGGTAGACATCGGCAATCCTGATGATGCGGAAGTCGCCTGGCGGGAAGCGGTGGAACTTGGACGCGCCGCCGGAGATCGGGGTCTTGAGACGGCGGCACGTGCCGCACAGGCGCTTGGAGTTCATCTGGTGAGACGGGATCGCCCACACGATGCCGCCGAAGCATGGCGTGAAGCGATGGCGTTCGGTGCAGCTTCCGGCTCACCACGGGCGTTGGAGCGCGCCGCGGTCGCCGCCTACGGGCTCGCCACGAGCCTTGCCGATCAGGAAGATCCAAAGTTGGAAGCCGCCTATCGAGACGCAGCGACGCTCGGCAAAGAGGCCGCATCCCCTGACTCGCTCGTCATAGCCGCCGTCTGTTCTTACAACCTCGGCGCGATGTTGGTCGACCAGGACAGGAACACCGAAGCTGCCGCAGCCTGGGACGAGTCTGTCGAGATGGGTCAACGCTCACGAACCGCAAACGGTATCGTTCTGGCGGCCCAGGCCGCGATGAGCCGCTCAGACCTGGAGGCGTCAACCGGAAACGACGCAGCCTCGAAAGATTCCCTGCAAGAAGCCATCAACCTTGGCCGGTCGGCCGGAACACCAGCGGGCCTCGATACAGCGAACGCTGCAAACGAGAAGTTGGCGAAACTGGACTAGCTTCTAACTTATCCGGCTCCGAAAGCCGTAATCTGCCCCGAGTCGTCCACGACGACGGCGTATCCATCAAGTTGACCCGGTATTCCTGATCGGATTGCCGGGTCAGAGGATTCGACCAGAACGACGATGCACGGGCGACCAGAGTCTTCACCAATCCCAACGGCTACAACGCCGGGTAGCGCCATAAGCGATTCCTGATTGGCGTCAAAGGCTTCGTTGATCGATTGGTCCGGCATCTCAGATCATTCTCTCGCTGATCGTTTCATTGCCCCGGTTTACTGGTGCCTACGGAAGAAGATATCAAAATCGTTTGCCAGCAAATGTGAAAAAACAGAGAGGGCGGGAGCATCCGCTCCCGCCCTCTCTCATTCATTTCCCGCTATGGGTATGTTTCACGATCTTACTTGCCGTCAACCGTAACCCCGAATGCAGACAAAACGTCGTCGATGGGGTTGAGGAAGGTGTACTGGCCACCTCCTGCGAAGAGCAGACCAACAGGGTTGTTGCCGCTCTGTGTGACGACCAGTGAACCAGAGTCTCCTCCAGCACTGAACCCGGCTCCACGCACAGCAATTTGCCCGGTAAACAGGGCCGTTCCGGAATCGTAACCAACGTTTACGGACACGTTGGTGGCCCAGACCCGGCTCTTAGTGAATCCGGTCGTCCGACCGTACTTCTGGACCTTCATCCTGGAAGTAGCGCTCACCGTCGTGCTATCCGGTGTGCCGTAACCAGCGGACAGGGTCGCATTCCCTAGCTGCCCCTCGGATGAGAGCGCAATTGCAGCGTCAACGGTATTCGCAGAACCATCGAAAGCTATCGGGATAAATGCGGACAGGGTGCCGATGTCATCGGCCGAACTGGAACCGCCGTCAAACGATCCAGGCTGAATCACGGCGTCGCCGAGTGCTGCTGCATTCTCGTCCGCGTACACGTGATTGTTAGAAAGTGCGAACACATTTGTTCCATCGGTTACACGAGCGCCGATGGTTCCGGCCGTTATCGACGGGTGTCCTGTAGACACACCAATCGGAACGGGACGGTCAAATCGAACCGTAGGATCCGAGGGGGTTGGGTCCGGCGTTGGGTCGGGCCCAGGGGTTGGAGTCGGGTCACTTCCGCCGCCGCCTTTGTCGTGATTCGCCCGGTGGTGGAGTGCGGTTACTTTGCCCGTCACGGTCGGAATCACTGTCACCCCATCAAGCCTGGACGGGATGCCCG
>Ga0257122_1001235_pt1 | contig 18761 bp, 16 predicted proteins | sample SI106_120metaG_FD_190146 | JGI IMG/M metagenome (GOLD analysis project Ga0257122, IMG submission 190146) | Marine microbial communities from Saanich Inlet, British Columbia, Canada - SI106_120 | ecosystem: Environmental > Aquatic > Marine > Inlet | place: Canada: British Columbia | collected... | reverse complement strand
GCCATTTGGTCTTTGATCATCTGACCCGGATCATCTACCCACCGAGATACTTCAGGGCTATCGCAATCCAGAAAAGCGAGAGACTTACGTATCAGGCCTCCATACATGCGTACGAAATAGTAGGCGACGACAAATCGCGAGGAATCTGCCTCGTCCTTCTGCTTTACAACCTGAAGGAATAGCTCTTCGATTCCAGCCGCGGTCAGGCGATAACGAGGCTGCCGCGGTGTGTTGTCCACAACAACCGCCCAGGAGCGCTCGACCAGTTCATTGAACATTCGGGCGATCTGACTGTTGTTCAGGTTGCGCTCAGCGAAATCTACCTCGAAGGCATTCTTGGTCCAGTACAAAAAGATGTGGATGAAGGTCCGAACATCGCGCTGACGAAATCCTTCCAACGGGTCGCTACAAAAATGCGCCGCCATTGTAGCTGCTCCGACCACTGCCTGATTGCTGTCGAAATATGATCCACGTCGCATGGCGATCCCCCTTCATGATGTGTTGTGAAATGTCCCCGTGAGTGTCTACAGAGCAAGTCGCGGGCCAAAACTGTGCCTATGGGTGGAGGACTACCTCGCCGAAACAAGCCTAAGTTACCGCTACTTGCACGATCGAGGCAGGTGTCCAACGATAGAGGACAGATCAAAAACGACCGTTTGCCCTGGCCGCAATAGCCAGCGGACCTGAAATTTTATAGCCACTGCAAACGCAAGTTCGCAGGCAAAAAAAAGCCCTGCCACCCATCAAAGGGCGGCAGGGCCAACTTTTTTTCTACGACTACCTAGAGTCGCTTTCTAGAGCGACTACTGGCAGATGGGGATCGAACCAAACGCCATTCCCGTGCAGGTCTTGCCTGTTGGGCAATCCGTATCGCCGTTGCAGGAACACGCGCCGTTGCCCGTATCGCAGACATGGCCATTATTGTTGGCCGTGCAGTCGGCATCGACTTCACAGATACAATAGGGGCTGTAGGACGCCGTCTCACACTTATTACCTAGAGAATCGACGCCGCAGTCGGCATCCGAGATGCACTCGTAACAACCACCCTCAACGATGTCGCAGGTGATGAGGAAGGGCTGTGCGGTACAATCGCTGCTCGCCTTACACTCGGCGCATTGGCCGGCATCGTTACAGACGTTGCGATCGGGATCTGCCGTACAATCGCCATCCACCACGCATTCGCCGCAGGCGCCAGATGTTGTGTTGCATTTGCCCAAGCCTTGCTCGGTGCAATCGGTATCGGTCGTGCAGCCCTTGGCACAATGCAAGAAAGAAGCGCCGAGGAAAGGCAGCCCACACTTGTTGTAGGTGGCATCGGTGCAAGCCGTGCTATCGGCACAGGTACAGGCGTTGAAGTCCACTTTGCAGGTGTCGCCGTGAGGGCTATCTGCACACTGGGCTGAATCGTCGCAACCGCAGCGCGTGGCGCCGTTGGAGGTTACGCATTTATTACCCCAAGGATAGGTCGTTCCAGTAGCCGTGGAGCATTCAGCATCGACGCTGCAGGCGCAGCTGCCGTCGCTTCCGCACTTTCCACCGAAGGGATCGTCACCACAATCAGCGTCCGTCTTGCATGTTACGCAGCTATTATTTGTGAGGTTACAGTACGGGGTGTCGCCGCTACAGTCGCCGTCTACCTTGCACGCGACACATTGACCAAAGTCAGTGTCGCATTTGGGTGCGGAAGCGCCTGTGCAATCGCTGTCAGCTTTACAAGGAGCACAACCCCCGAGGGCGTTACAGTAAGGACCTTCGGCGGAACCAACGCAGTCCGCGTCGGCGGAACACGCTACGCATAGACCGTTGTCGCAGGACTTGAGCGTGCCCGTGCAATCTGCGTTGGTGGAGCAAGCCTTCTGGCAATGGCCGTAGAGCGCACCATCGTAAGGTAGACCGCATTTCGTATAAGGCGCGGTGGTACAATCCGTATCGGCTTTGCAGCTACACTTTTCAAAGGTGGTGAAACAGGTTGGACCATTCGGATTGCCAGCGCATTGGGCATCCGTTGTACAGCCACAACGACCGTAATCCGTTGAGCAGCCTCCGCCCCATAAATAGGTGCCGGTAGAGCAATCAGTGTCGGTTACGCAGGTGCAAGCGCCAGCGTCACACGCGGTACCGTTGGGGCTATCGGCACAATCAGCTGTACCGGTGCAGCCCTCGCACGTATTGGTGGTGGTGTTGCAGATCGGTGTGTCGTTTCCGCAGTCGCTATTATCCGTACAAGAAACACAGCGGCTGGTTGCTGCATCACAGATGGGCGCGCCGGGAGGACAATCAGGATTGCCAGTACAGGTGGGCCAACAACCGTAGATAGCGGCGCCCTGGCTTTGGAGGAAGAAAGCGAAGACGCAATGTGGTGCCTTGGTGCCGCAGTCGCCGTCTTTTGCACAACCGCAGGTACCCGCAACCGAACACGTGGGACCGCGAGGATGGCCCACACAGTCTGTATCGGTTTCACAAGCGCAATACTCGCTACCGCAAGTTGGGCCGAAAGAGAGCGGATTGCCCGCGCAATGTGCACTATCGGTACATTCGACACATTCGCCGCTACCGTTCTTTACGCAGAGGAAGGGTTGCTTCGCGCGGCAAGAAGGATCGCAAGGATCGGCAAGCGGTCCTTGGTCGACAGCAGGTCCACCTTTATCGACAGCCGGCCCACCTTTGTCGTCGCTTGGACCGCCTTGGTCGGGTGTGTCCACCGTGCCCTTGTCCACGCTTGCATCGGGACCACCTGGTACGGTCGTTCCAGCGTCATCACCACAGCCAACAAAAGCCAGCGCGGAAACCAATAGGGTTGCCGTCAATACCTTTAATGTCACGCTACTACCTCCTTAATGATTGGCCCCACCCGGTTGATTATTAGGTTCGGGCGGGCAGCCAGTGGGGGTGCTCTTATCAGACCTGGTCGCTTTTCGCCACAGAGAAAAGGCAATGGCTTCAAGATGCTTGCGGGCCGCAGATGTGCCGCCAGCGGTAGACGATATGCTAGATCGTGAAAAACACTTCGATCCATTGCTTGACACGAAGGCAAGACATCTCTATACATATGCACTATTCGCGACATGAGTCGCAATGTAAAGATTTCAAGGAGTTAGGTGTCATGGGCACCCGAATGGGCCTCCTCGGCCAAAAAGTTGGAATGACGCAACTATACGATGCAACGGGTAACTGTACGCCCGCTACCGTGCTTGAGCTCGGACCCTGCGTCGTATTAGACATTAAAACCCCCGAAAGAGATGGCTATAGCGCCGTTAAACTCGGATTTGGGGAAAAGAAAGCCAGCCGCACCACAAAGGCGGAACTGGGTGTTTTCGCCAAAGCGAATACCACCCCGAAAGCCTTCGTCCGTGAAATGCGCCTCTCGAAAGAGGAATGCGAACAATTCACGGTGGGCCAAACCCTCGGTTTGGACGAGGTATTCAAGGTTGGCGATACGATCGATGTCGTCGGCACCTCGCGTGGTAAGGGCTTTCAAGGCGTTATGAAGCGCTACCATTTCGGAGGTTTCCGCGCTACCCACGGTACGCACGAGCAATTCCGTCACGGTGGTTCTATCGGTTGTCGCCTCACCCCTGGCCGCGTCATGAAGGGTACGAAAATGCCCGGCCAAATGGGTAACAAGCGCGTGACGGTACAGAACATTACCATCGCCGAAATCGTTGCCGACAAGAATCTCATGCTGATCAAAGGTGCCGTTCCCGGTGCTCCCGACGGTCGTGTGATGATCAAGCATGCGATCAAGCGTTTGCGACCGCCTTTCCAGCTGCACAAGCCTGAGCCGGCCGCGAGTACTGAGGAAAGCGCCACCCCTGCCTAAGGTTAAGACCCGGTTGTATTATGGGTTCTAAACTAGACGACCGAAGCGCCCGGCACGATCGCTATTACCGCGCCGCGAAGAAGAGTCACTACGCAGCCCGGTCGATCTACAAGCTCGAAGAAATCAACGAGCGCTTCAAGATCTTCAAAAAGGGCCAACGCGTGTTAGATCTTGGCTGTCGTCCAGGATCTTGGTTGCAGTTCGCCTCGGAGAAGGTAGGCCCCAAAGGCCGCGTCGTCGGCCTGGACCGTACCCCACTCGACATAGAGGTCGCAGAAAACGTCAGCACCTTGGTCGGTGATATTCTTGCGATGGATGCTGCGGAAATACGTGGCGACATCCCCTGCTTTCAGGTTGTGCTCACCGATATGGCGCCGGATACCACGGGCGTAGCGCTAACGGATCAAATTCGCAGTGCTGAACTCTTCACCCGTGCCCTCGAGATTTCGGCGGAAGTCGGCTGCCCAAACGGTAGCTTCGTCGGCAAGATATTCATGGGCAAGGGATTTCAAGAAGCGACAACGTTGGCGAAAAAGTTCTACAAGAAGACCAAAATGATCCGCCCGGATGCTACCCGAAAAAGTTCCAAAGAAGTCTATATTGTAGGGACAGAGCGTCGTACCGGCTAAGACTTCTAGTCGGCGAGGTCGATGATACCCTTGCCTTCACGGAGGATATTGATTTCGTCCTCTATGAGGCTAACGACCGTCGACGGTTCGTTGGTGAGTAGCCCCCCGTCGATGACCATATCGAGTTCGCCGCCCAAGACATCACGAACCTCTTCAGCATCGATGAAGATTTCCCCGGTTTCTGGGTGCGTCGCACTCGTTGAAATGATCGGACGACCGAGTTGTTCGATGAGGTTCATCGCGATACGACATTCAGGAACCCTGATGCCTACTTCTCGGCGCTTTTCCAAGAGTACCTTGGGTACGGAGCGGTGTGCCGGCAAAACGACGGTGAACGCGCCAGGAAGTAGCCTTCGCAACCAGCGATACGCAAAATCGGTGACATAAGCATAGTCAGAAATATTCGACAGGTCAGCGCAGATGAAGCTAAGCGGATGGCCACGATCCATTCTTTTGATCCGATAGATCCGGTCGATGGCCTTTCGGTTGTGAAGATCGCAGCCAATTCCGTAGACGGTATCCGTCGGATAGGCGATAACGCCCCCACGGTCCAAAACCTGAACAGCCTGCGCCAACTTCCGCGGATTGGGGCGCAAGGGGTCGATTACGAGTAGCTGTGCCTTTGCCATAGCACGGGCCCTATAGCGACAATGCGCCCATTAGTCAACGGTTAGCTCCTCACCACGTCGCCAGCCCACCGTTGCCCTCCCCCACGGTCAGAGTTCGATCAACCCCGCGCGAAGTGCTTTTACGGTGGCCTCCACCCGCCCGTTGACCCCCATTTTCCGGTAGATCTTTGCGAGCTGTTTGCGAATGGACCGACGCGATGCCCCCAGGGCATTCGCTGCTTCTGGGTTGGAAAGCCCCCTCGCAACAAGCAGGAGGATGTCTAGTTCATCCGCTTCTAGCCCATAATCTGCGGGTTCTCGCCCTTTAACACTCGCAAAATAATTCCAGAACCTGCGAGCCAACACCGGGTCCAGAACAGTCCCTCCGGCCATCACATCTCGCACCGCTCGTTCTAGTTGATCGAGGGCGAGTCCCTTGACCAAGTAGCCCGCAGCGCCGGCCTGAACCGCTTGAAAGACCTTCACCTCGTCGCTGAACGTCGTGAGGATCAGTATCTCCACCGCAACGGATTCTCGGCGCAACTGCTGCACAACTTCAATACCGTCTTGCGTTGGCAGTTCGAGGTCCAACAGAAGCAAGTCGGCCGTCGATGACCGAAGGAACGGAAGAACGTCTTCGCCACACCCAACCTCACCCACGACGGTGAAATCCGCGATGGAAGCGAGACTCTTGGCCATCAAGCGGCGATATCGCGCGTCGTCTTCACAAAGCAGAATGTTGGTCAATGCATCCTCCGGCCGCTGGGCGCCCGCCGTTCGAAGAGGATGTTGGCAGGTTCAGCAGGCCACGTCTATGCCTGAAGGCATTGGCTGATTCCCTCACGAATGTCTACCTGCGGTTCAAAGCCAACGGTCTTCGCCCGAGCCACTGGATAGTGATATTGGCGCCCAATCACTCTCACTGCATAACGGGTGAGACGCGGAGGCCTACGAGTAAGCTTCGCAAAGGATTCCATCGCCCCTGCAACCAACCAAGCCGTCCCGTACGGGATGCGCCCAGAGGGCTTGTCTTGCCCCAGTTCATCACTAACGAGTGCGACCAACTCGCCCCAAGTGCAATCGTTTGGAGCGGTGAGGTTGTACGTCCCACCGATGGTCTTCGATTCCCGAAGAGCCAGTGAGATGAATGCTACAACATCGTCCACGTGCACCAAATCGACCGTGTTGTTTCCACTGCCGATAACCTTGGCTTTTCCTGAACGAATATTCTCCACCAATTTGGGCAGGAATTTATCGTCACCTGGGCCAAAGATCACTGTGGGCCTTATGACGGTCAAATCGAGTTGGCCTTGGCGTGAGAGCGAAAGGAGTAGTTTTTCCGCATCGATCTTTGTATCGCCGTAAGGGTCGCCAATCTTTCTCAACGGGGCGTCTTCCGCTAGCACCACACCAGCGACCCGCCCATAGACGGCCACGCTACTCATATGAACGAAGCGTTTGATACCCGCTGCCACGGCAGCCTCGGCGAGATAGCGCGTGCCCTCTACGTTTACCTTTTGGCATAGCGCCATGTCTTGGCCATATCCAACGGCACCAGCCAAGTGGATCACCGCATCTTTTCCTTCCAATGCAGCACCGAGAGTTTCGGGACGCGTGATGTCTCCGATGACATAACGGAATGCATCGCCCACCCGGTCTTCCTCATTGGGCAAGACCAAAGCCGTTACTTCAATACCATGCTGGCCCAGTGTTTCAGCCAACCGGCGACCGACAAATCCTGTTGCACCTGTAATCAGTACTCGCATGGCCCTACCCCACCACGCTTGCTGCAACTCGGTCCGCTACCGCGGGCAAGAGCTTGTTCAGCCAAACCATGAATTTTCCACCCCGAGTAAGAATGACCTCTCTCTTGCGCAACGCCGCCATTTTGCAAATTGCCTCAGCGGCGTCTTCTGCACTCATGACGTCGCCAGCCGTTTTTCCCTCAGCGCGCCGGGGCATGGCATCCTTGCCCAGCGCCTGCTCACGAATCTCGGTATCCGTATAGCCGGGAGCAATAATGCCAACGTGGATGCCCTTGTCGGCCCATTCAACGCGTAGTGATTCGAAAAGAGCATGAACAGCAAATTTGGAGGCTGAATAACCACTGCGCGTAGCAAAGCCGCGTTTCCCCACAATACTCGAGACGAAGACCAAGCCTCCACCGCTACGTTCAAGGTGGGGCATGGCGGCCTTGGCCATGTGGAGGGAACCGAAATAGTTCACATTCATCATTCGATGAAAAACTTCCAACTCAGCTTCTTCGAAGAGTGCATTCATCGAAATGCCCGCATTGTTGACGATGAGGTCGACCTTTCCGTAGGCCTCGGCGAGATCACCTACGGCCTTCGTGCAAAAGTCCTCATCGCTGATATCGCCTTCGAGCACCATCATACTGGTTTCATCGCCAAGTTCTTTGGCGAGGGCTCGCAAACGTTCGCCGCGTCGAGCGACAACGCCAACTTTTGCCCCCGCCTTCCCTAGGCGTAGCGCAAGCGCGCGCCCGATACCCGATGATGCTCCCGTGACCAATACAACTTTGCCAGCGAAACGCTCCGCATATGTCATCTCTAACTCCTTATACGTCGTCACAAACGAGTGTTAACCGCTCGCGACCAATCCGTGGCTTTGATATGCAGCTGCCAATTCGGCGATCAAAGCCAGGGGTTTCAGCCCGAGAGGCTGGCGCTCGCTGCGCAACCAGGAAAGTTTGCTTTCCCAGAGGTTGTTATAATTCAAGAGTGAAACCGATTTCACACCGAGGCTCAAAAGCCGTTTGGAGATCAGCGCAACGTCGCCACTGTCCGTATTCACGCCGGGCACGATGGGCAACCGAACGGTAAACGGCAATTCAGCATCGACCAATGTGCATAGGTTGGCTTCGATTCGATCTCGGTCATGCCCCGTATCCTGCAAATGCGAGGCATCGCCGCTCGATTTCCAGTCGAAGAAGACATGGTCAACGTGGGGCAGGACCTGTGGCAGCAACCGCGGCGAATAATGGCCCGCGGTTTCCAGCAATATGTTGATTCCCTCTGCCTTCAAACGGGGCAGGAACTTCGACAGAAATGCACTCTGTAAAACAGGCTCTCCACCCGACAACGTTATCCCGCCCCCTGACGCTTCCATGAAGGACCGATCCTGGAGACATTCTGTTAGCAATTCATCGACTTTCAGACGTCGACCCACCATCTCAAGAGCCCCCGAGGGGCACGACTGCGTACATCGTCCACAGTCGTCACAATTGGACCAATCGACCCGCTGGTTTGGCTCGGTTCCCAACGCCGGGCATAATTCGCTGCACCGGTTGCAACCGATGCAACGTTGTTGTCTATAGACGAGTTCCGTTTCCGCTCTCATCGATTCGGGGTTTTGACACCACCGACAACTCAGGCCACAACCTTTGAAAAAGATTACAGTTCGAATTCCCGGACCATCGTGCACGCAGAAACGTTGCAGGTCGAAAATGGTCGCAGAGGACTCGTGGGATAGTTTCGTCACGACGCACCATGGTTTGTTCGCGCGATGAGTTCATCCTTCATTTCATCTGTGAGGTCATTGAAATATGCGGAATACCCAGAAATTCGAACGACCAGATGGCGGAACTTGTCGGGGTTCTTCTTGGCTTCTATTAGAGTCGCCGGATCAACCACGTTGAATTGCGCCTGCATGCCTCCCATGGCGAAGTACCCATAGACCAATCCCCGCAGAATCGCGCTTCGCGACCCCTCGGTCAGATGGCGCGGGTCCATCCTCATGTTGAGCACGTAGCCATTGCCTAGCGGCGCAAGATTGGCCGTCGAAGACATAGTGGATGTCGGGCCTCGCCGGTCAGCGCCGTTTCGAGGCGATACACCGTTTGAAAGGGACTCACCACTCAGCCTGCCCGAAGGTAGAGCGCCACATCGTCGGCCGAAACCTTGATGAGTCGTCATCGTCCACATGCCTGCCGCGTAGTTGCCTCCGCGTATAGACTGCAACCGTTCCACTTCTTCGGCGTAGATCGCTGAGACCTTTCCCGCAAAGAATTCCGACCGGCCTTCATTTTCGCCGTACTTGGGAAGCCGGTTCAGAATATATCCTCTGAGCCATTCATCTCCGTCGTAGTTCCGCTTGAGCGATTGTACGAGTTCGGCAAGGGTGAGGCGCTTTTCTTCAAACACTAACGCCTCAATGGAAGCAAACGAGTCTGCCACATCCGCAATACCCACCCCTTGAAAGCCGGCACTGTTATACGTAGCGCCGCCCGAGGTAACATCCATCCCGGCTTCAACGCAGCCCCCGACCATCGTTGAAAGGAATGGCGTAGGTCGATGGTCACGATGAACGCGTTCGATCGCGTTATTCCCCTCCGCCGCTTCTTCAAGAAGATGACGCAGCTGTTGTCGATAAGCCAAAAGAAGCTTTTCTACCGTCTTTAGACGATGAACGTCGCCGGTTGCAGGCCCCATTTGGCGCAGCATTTGCCCGGAGGACTCAAGGCCATTTGCCAAGGTGAGTTCAAGCGCCGACGCGAGATTGATAAATCCTGCACCCGCAGCCGGGAAGGAACGATACGGCGCTCCCCACTCTGCGCAACCCACTACTGCGAAATCCCGAGCGTGTTCCGCTGCAACACCTTTGGACGTTAGCTTCTTCTCTATGGCCTCATCGTTGAAGAAGGCCGGCATACCACCGCCTCCCGCAACCACCTCAGCACACCGTTCGAAGAACCGCCCATCGGTTCCTTCATAGAGGCGGACATGGAGGTTAGGCTGTCGCAAACGCATTTGGTCGTAGGCGCGTAGGAAGAGAAACGATAGTTCGTTTACCGCATCGGTTCCGTCGGCTTTTCTGCCAGCCAGGGTAATCCCCGAGGCAGAAGACAAGCCGCTGAAGTATTCCGTAGCGCGATCAAAGAAGAGTGGCAGAAGCTCGGCGGCTTTGGCGAGGAAGCAGCCGAGCAGCTCCACCGCCTTCGCCTCTGTCAACCTGCCCTCGTCGATATCCCGCCGATAGTAGGGATAGAGGTATTGGTCCATCCTGCCGAAAGATACCCCGTGTTGAAAGCTCTCCTGATGAATCACCACATGGGATATGAAGATGCTCTGCAACGCCTGGTGGAAGGTTTCCGCCGGATGCTCAGGGACCTGGGTGAACAGTTCCGCGACATCCTTTAGCTCAGCGCGCCTCGTAGGATCTCGTTCTTCGGCCGCAAGCCGATTTAGCTTGCTACGCCACCGAACGCCGTAGTTCATGGCAGCGCGAATCACCTGCAAAGCCGATTCGTGAAAGGCACGCTTTTCGCTACCGGGGGCGGTATCGGCTAGTTCCTTCAGTATCTGCGCCTCGATGCCTCGATAGCCCAGCGACAAGACCCTTGGATAATCGGGGGTCAGATGGGAGATTCCCGCAATTTGGGTCAAGACATAGTGACGACCTTCGGTGATTCGGTCGAGCAACTGGTCGCTTTGGGCGTAGAGTGGCGTCAATCCAAGCACCGAACGGTTGAACCAGAAGGGAAAGACATCTTTGGTTAGCCGATCACGCTGTTCAGGAAGAATGCGTATTGGATTATTCTTCCGCGTCCCAAGCGTGTCGATTTCGCCGGCTAACAGTCCACCGCCGTAGTCCGGATGAATCGGCGCGCCAATACGCTTCGACGAAGCGTTACCCACGATCAGTTCGTTATCGTATACTTTCAACTCGCTATATTGCAGTACATGCGCGAGTCCTTGTGCGTGAAGGTTCAACACCTCTTTGCGGTCGTGAGCACCAAGTCGACGATAGCAGGCCAGGAGGAAACGGTTAACCGCAGTGCTCTTCGCACCCGCATTCTGTCCTTTGCTCTGCGCTATGAGGGAGCGCCGGTACAAACGATAATGTCCCGCTTCGAGCGCCTTCAGCCATCCCGGCCTCGACAGTGTTCGTTTGAAATAGTCCGTAAGCAGTTCTGCTTTTTGCGTGCAAAGTTCGTACGAGGCGGAATGCATTGCTTCGCGTATGGACTTGAGGCGCGGCGAGTCTGTAATTTCCGCCGCACCGCCCCCCACGGCCCGCTTTCGGGGCGCGGTCGAATCTGGGCCTGTTCTAGTGAATTGAGGGATAGGCATGGGTGATCACCGGATGAAGAATGAGTTGTTGTGCGAGAGAAATAAGAAAAGACTCTATTTCTGCCAGAGCGAGTTGCGCCCCTTGTTCAGAGACATTTCGCTGCGGCGGAGCAACTCCGGCTAGACGTGCCAGCTCGCGGTCACTGCTGAGCGCAAATCTCATGGTCAATGAAACGAGGCTTTGTAGCGGGAGACGATAGCTGTCTCTTGGGTTTCCCAACGCCTCGCTTAGTGCGGTACACATCTGATCCAAGAAGGGGACGAGCATCTTGTCGCGCCACCTCGCGTCGAGTTCTCCCGTCTCGACCACCGGGCGCATGAGTAACTGAATCAAACTTCGATGGTCACGCGCGAAATGAAAAGCGCCGCGCATGAGTTCAGCAACAATCGAGTTGGCATCCGCTTTTCCCAAGTCCACGGCACCGCTTTTCAGACGGGCGAATACCTCCAGGAGCGGCTGCGCCTCTACCGACAGACCATCGTAGATGGCATTTAGGGAGGCAGCGTAGAGCGCGTCTTTGTTGCCGAAATAATGATGAATAGTCGCGAGGGTCACACCGGCCTCCGTGGCGACCTGACGTAGCGAAGTCCCCCGCCATCCATTCTGCGAGAAACTCGCGGCGGCAGCGTTGAGCAATTTTCGCTTGGTTTCTTCTGAATCGGCTTTGTTGGGACGTGCCATGCTACTAATTAGACACCTGTCTAGTTCCGAGTCAATGGTCTCATCGTGTTTTTGTGAACGTCGTTCACTCCCTGCTCGTAAGTACCTAGAATTACTTCTGGGCGCCGGCTATCTATTTTCACTTCCGGTATTGAATCGAACGTGACAGCCCCCACACCTGTGGTGTTTTTGCCACAGTTCTCACGCCCGCCCGAACCGCGTTCCGGGCAGTTAGCCGCGCTAGGCGCTGGTACGCCTGTTGCTATGGAACAGGTACGGGAGTTGTATGATGAAACAAACGTGCTTGGTGCTATTCAGCCTCACGCTGCTAACGACGGCGGCGTTGGCCCAGGAGATTCCTTGCGAGAACGGTCCGTGCCTTACTAAAGCGAAAAAGAAGGGAACCCGTTTCTTAATTGAAGTGGGCGGAGGCGGGACGTTTCAGGGCAACGGTGGCCTGGCCCTCGGCGGAATCTTCGGTATCGGTGGAAAGTTCCGTGGCTTTCCCCTCGCCTTTTACGGTTTTGCGGAGTTCAACTACAGCCAGGAAAACGGCAACGGCCTAGTTCCACTATTGGCCACCAACTATACACATGACCGCAGCTACCGAGACCTCGGGCTGGGGCTACGCATCTACGCTCCAATTTATGGACCGTTGCGAGTCTTCGCGGATTTTGTCTTCGGTGCAACGCATATTGAGGCCGACCTGCAGAGAGACAGCATGCTCCCGGTAAACGCGTCTGGCTGGGCCGGACAGGTTCAATTCGCCGCGGGTCTGCAGCTTCGACTGTTGCGGAATTTCTCCGTGTCGGTGCGTGGAAAAATAAACGTATTAGAAAATGATCTGGCTGGTCTCTACGGCGCAGTCCGCAAAGAACCACCCTACCGAACCATGGGCACTCTCAACCTGGGATGGCATTTTTGATGGCGCTACCGTACAGAGCCTCGATTGTTATACTGGTGGGCCTATTGGCGGCCTGTAGTGAAGACGGAGCACGCGGAGGTTTTCAACTTGAAATCTACGAAAACCCTGCCGAATGCGATGTATCCGCCGGCACCTGCTACGACGAAGCGGGTGAAGAGTTAGTGCAGCAGAAAATTGCTGGCGGGGCCTTGGTTAGCCGGCTGGCAAGTAGCTTTGAACGAGAGGGTCTCCTCTTTTCGACCACCGTACCTCTGGCCAACGGTCGCATCGCAACGCTGGAATTCGATGCCTCAACGTACGCCATGCCCGGTGAATTGCCGCGTATCTACTATTCGGAGTACTTGGGCAACGAGAAGGTATTTCGGTCCACCCACGTTTCAGGGTTGCTGTCGCTACCCCCTATCGCCGAATGTCCGTGCTCAGAAGGGCGAATGGAATTGGATATCGTCGATGCGGGCCCCGATGGTGTCGTCGGTACGGAAGATGATCTGCGACGGCGAATCACGCGTGGCTTGATTCGAACGGGTTCTCGATACTGCACAACGGGCAAGATGCAACCGATATCCGATACGCTAGAAGTCGACGCCACGCGCTGCATCATTCCTAGCCGCCCGAGCCGCCCGAGCAGCGGAGCACCTCATCAACCTCCCGGGTATTATGGAGACGCGGACTATTACGGTGGATGCGACGGCGACTACTACTATGACGACGATCACTACTCCGATGAAGGTGGTTGCGGTGGCGAAGAACCGGCCAGCTATGGGGACGAAGGTTGCGAAGCTGACGATTTTGATTCTAGTTCCTCCAGCGGTGGCTGCGAAACCGACAGCAGCGATACCGCCTGCGAAGGAAGTAGTAGCGGTGGCGAAGCATGCAGCGACGTGGATTGCGAGGGCGATGCCATCGCGGCGGTAGGGAAAAACGGATCAAAAAGAAGGAAGTCTGGCCCCGGAACTCTACCCTTCATCCTCGGTGTGCTTTGGCTCACGGCGCGGCACCGCAGGAGAAAGCGCCAGCAGCGCTATCAGTCGTGCTGAGGTCAGCCCCGCCGCCTTGCAGCACGGTCCCGCACCTGCTACATGTCCACCCTATGAAAAACCATGTCGAAATCTCAGTCGTTACCCAATATATCGCGGAGCGAAGCAGGCCCGGAACATCTTGGTTTTACGCGTATACGATCACCATGACCAACCGAGGCACCACGTCGTGTAAGCTTCTCAGCCGCCATTGGATCATCACCGATGGCCTCGGAAACGAGGAGGAAGTTCGCGGGCCGGGCGTGGTAGGCGAAACGCCCCATTTGGATCCCGACCAGAGTTTCAGCTATACCAGCGCTTGTCCGCTACCTACGCCATCGGGATCCATGCGCGGCACCTATCAAATGGTCAATGATAACGGGGACGCTTTCGACGCCGAAATCACTCAGTTTGCCTTGATGCAGGAACAGAATCTGAATTGAGAAAAGGCATAAGACGCCTTAGCTTGGCCTGACCAATTCCCTTAACGCGTACGAGATCTTCCGGCCCCGCAAAGGGGCCATGACGCGACCGGTCACGGACGATACGCCTGGCCGACCCCGCGCCAATCCCCGGAAGCAGCTGAAGAGATGCTGCAGTCGCTCGGTTGATATCGAGACCCAGCCCTAGCGTCAGCCGGACCGCTGCGGGCCAGTCTCGCCAACGAACCTCGCCACCCTCCCCTAGCCAAAGTACCGGCCGTCGCTTCGAGGGCAGCGATGCGGAAATCATATCGACCCATGGCCTTGGGATCTCGGCCACAAGCGCCTCCCAGTCGCAATAGGCTACGATTCGCCCCGACCGCCACCACCCCCAAGGCTGTCCGCATATATGGACTTTTCCCGGTCGAGAAATGCGCCAACTGCCAACAATTGTAATGACTACGAGAACGGCGACAAGCCGGCTAAGGGTCTTCTTCTGCTCCGTATTCACATCTCTGTTTTCGGCCCGTCGGCAAAAATGTTGCGTACTTTCTTGAGCGATACGCCGAGCAATTCCACATGAACTGAAGGCTTGCCGCTACAGACAGCATGCCGTCTAATACAGGCCATGCCCCACCACCAACAATATGGGTTTGCCGCGACATTCCTGGCACTATCGCTCAGCGCTGTGTTCCTTAGCTGTAGCTCACTCCCGGGGTCTCTCCTGGACGGTGCCCCCGTTGCGGATGCTTCGCCTACCGTGGATGGACCGCAGCAAGATAGCCCCCCCATCGAAGCCGACAGTGCCCCCTATTGCACATCGCCATTGGCGGATATGGGGCCTGGCAGCGACGGATGCCCTGTAGGGCTACCGGCCACCGAGGATCTTATCGACCAAGCCTTGGCAAAGATTCAACGCGATCGATGCCAGGTGGTTTTCGGTAGCAACGATCTAGACACGTTTCCCACGGAGCTGACCAACGACCCATATCGCCTCCCCTTCCTTGATCGCATTCACCGGTCGGCATTCAACGTAGGGCCATTCGCGGACACGCTCGCCCACGAGTTAGATCAGGCGCAGACAACAAGCCGGCCAGCCACTTCGTCGCTCATGGTTGCCACCCATTATATGGGACACGGCGGCCGAGTCTGCGAAGCCAACGCCCGGCAGATTTCCGCCACGCCTCTGGTCGACGCGATCTCGAGACTCGTCGCCAACCATGGCGCCACCCCCGAAAGCCACGTCATTGCCGAAGCCCTGAAATCTATCCCCGCTCAGATGAGGATAACCTTGGCTCAGCTGATCGATGCTATCGACGCTGCTGCAACGGAACGGAATGCAGCCTTCGCGCGAGCAACGTTGCCCAACGGCATCGATTTGCAGACCCTCTTTACCTACGCTATCTCGCTCGACCTGCCCACCGTCGATGGTAAGGCGTTTTCGGCCGAACAAACGTGGGTACAAAGCTTGTTGCAAGGCAACACGTCTGGGCCAGACTACACCAGGCTCTATCATGCTGCGATCGCCTTAACGGCAGCGGTGGAAGACGCCCAACTCAGTCGTTTCGCCGGATTGCAAATCGATGCCCAATTCGAAACACCTCTGGGGTGGATTATCTTGAAGGGGCCCGCAGACCACACGCATGCCCCGCTCCAGGATAACACCACGATGCCCATCATGTTGCTCATCGACACGGGTGGAAACGACACCTACCATGTTGCCGCAGGCGCAAACGTCTCGGCACAGAACCCTGTCTCGCTACTCATCGACCTCGATGGAACAGACACGTACGGATATATCAAAGTCCCCCACAGCAACGACGGCACGCGTTTGGCCTCGGACGCCGATGGGCGGGCGCCCGAAGGCTACTCGCTATCTATGCGCGCTCGGCAAGGAGCAGGGCGATTGGGTTTCGGCTTCCTTTTCGATTTGGGTCTATCGAATGACGCCTACAGCTCACTACGCATGTCACAAGGGTTTGGCAGCTTCGGCGTCGGCCTGCTCTACGATGCCGGGGGAAACGATCAATATGAAGCCGAGGCCGCAGCACAAGGCGCAGGTGTCCACGGTATCGGCCTGCTCCTCGACAGCGAGGGGAACGACACCTACAAGACGTATGTCCGGGCCCAGGGCTACGCCTACGTACGTGGCGTCGGCGTTCTATATGATAAACAGGGCAATGACGCTTATCTCGCTGATTTGGGAAATCCTGATTTGGGTGGGGACCCACTCTACCCCGCTCCACAACAGCCCGAGCGCAGCAATGCGAGTTTTGCGCAAGGAGCCGGCTATGGAAGGCGCGCCGATACCACCGATGGAATCTACATGAGCGGTGGGCTGGGGGTGCTGCGAGACGCGAAAGGTGAAGACCGTTACCAAGCCTCGGTTTTTGCCCAAGGTACCGGCTATTGGTTTGGCACGGGAGTGCTGGCCGACGGTGGTGGAAATGATACTTACGACGGTATTTACTATGTTCAAGGATCGGCCGCGCATTTTGCAGTAGCCGCGCTCGTCGATGATAGCGGCGACGATAACTACAACCAAACGATACTCCCCATAGGCACCTCGGTGGGCGTAGGCCATGATTTTAGCGTAGGTCTGCTCTGGGACCGTAGCGGCCACGACATGTACCGTGCTCCGAACCTTTCGCTCGGAAGCGGCAACGACAACGGCATTGGTCTTTTTGTCGACGTCCAAGGAGACGATCACTACCAAAGCGTAGGTCTGCGAACGCTTGGGGGCGCCTCCTTGACCGGTAACGGCCCTCAAACCAAGCGCGCAGAAATGCTAACCTTGGGCCTATTCGTGGACGCCAGTGGAACAGATAGTTATTTCATCGATGGCTTGGAGATGGATTTCAATTCCACAACCTGGCTCTACGCCAGTACCAATAGCGTTCCCAACGTAGAACTCGGCGTAGGCGTCGATGGCGAGGCGTCAGCAGATTTGGTCCCCACGCCGACAAATTGAAGCGCCGGGTAGCGTGCGTGCCTGATGCGCTATCCAGTCTCCCCACGACATAGCGGTCCAACCACATTTCTCAGCGATTCATGAAGCAAGCCGTTGGTCGCGACGATCTCCCCACTGTGCAAGTCCAAGCTCCCACCAGAAAAGTCGGTGACCTTTCCGCCAGCCTCTTCAACCAACAATACGCCTGCCGCCACATCCCAAGCACTCAGGTTCATTTCCCAGAAACCATCCGTTCGGCCGCTGGCAACATGGCATAAATCGGTGGTCGCGGAACCTGAGCGGCGCACATCGTGGGTTGCTTGGAGAATTGCTGCAGTCGCAGGAATGTTGTTGGGATCCGCCTCGGCCCGAAGACACGCAAACCCGGTGGCAAAAAGTCCACGCTGAAATTCCGATTTTTTGCTAACCCAAGTTCGTTGGCCGTTCAGAAAGGCACCTTGTCCGCGTTTCGCCGAATAGATCTCGTTGAGCACGGGCAATGCGATAACACCGACGTCTGGTTTTCCATCGACCAGCAGCGCCAGGGAAACCCCAAAGCAGGGATAGTTGTGAACAAAGTTCCGCGTACCGTCGATGGGATCGAGCACCCATTGATGGGAATGTCCCCGATCGGTAAGACCATCTTCTTCGGACAGAATGCTATGTTCCGGAAAAGCCTGCCGAATCCGCTTTAGCAACAACGCTTCAACTTCATAGTCGACGTCGCTGACCACATCGCTGAAAGTCCCCTTTTGGTGGACCTCACCCAAGTGCCGGTCCGCGTAGCGTTCGCGCAGCAACACCGAAGCTTCAACTGCCAATTCGCGAGTAAAGGAAAGTACGTCCATGTTGAATCTGCGCCTCCGCCGGTGGGGAAATGGACTCGAAGAATCCAGCGCCATTGTCCTTCATTTGCTCGCCCCTGTTAATACCGCCCGGGCCGAAGCGCTTCTCAGTTTCGGAGGGACCTCCGAAAACGACAGACCACCCACAAGGGACCGACCAAACAACGGGCCTAATATCAGACACTTCGGAGGGCGTGATGCCTGTTTACTCTGGTTCGCAGTTTGCAGAATGGGGGGCATAATTGCGAGCGGGGGCTCCATGAATATTCGACCGGCATATCTGCGATACGCCATAGCTGCGCTTCTGGTCTGCACAAGCTGGAGCGGGGCTGAGGCTACACCGCGGCAGCGCAACATTCTTAGACCAGCAAAAACCTGCTGGCAGTACGGCAGCCTGCGAAGTAGGGCATTTTCTCCGCGGTACGTAGAGCAGCGCCTCGCTCGCCTAGAGCGCGCGGCCGCGGCAATTCCCGGCCAGTCTTTCGCGATGCGAGAAATCGGTCGCATCGGAGGCCATCCCATGATGCGTATTGATATGGGCCCCTCCCGCCGAACTCGGGGAAATCGACGCCCACTCAAAGTCCTGATTACTGCCGGGGTACACGGCAACGAGAATATCGGGATCAAATCAACGCTGCAGTTCATGCACTGGGTGCAAGGCAAGAAGGAACTTCGCGACAATTACGAGTTTACGATCGTGCCCCTGATCAATCCTCAGGGGTTGACCGAGCGCATGCGACGCAATGCCTCCGATGTGGACCTAAACCGAGCTTTCGGCAACGGGCGCTTCGTC